>Ga0102591_1000253_pt1 | contig 120098 bp, 107 predicted proteins | sample AraplaCol_mCL_r2_2_FD_76860 | JGI IMG/M metagenome (GOLD analysis project Ga0102591, IMG submission 76860) | Arabidopsis root microbial communities from North Carolina, USA - plate scrape MF_Col_mCL_r2 (SPADES assembly) (version 2) | ecosystem: Host-associated > Plants > Roots > Endosphere...
CCAGTGCGCCATCGCACAGGGCATTGGCCGTTGCCGGGGTCCAGGAGCTGTCGCGCCAGCAGAGCTCGTTCGTGCCATTCTTCCACACGTACTCGCTCGTACCGTTGCCCCAGTTATCGTTCACGGCCTTCTTTTCATAGGGGACGGACTGGGCTTGAGCGGATGCAGCCATTACTGCGGTAGCTGCAACGAGTGCGAGCTTGGCAAATTTTTTCATATTTCTCCTCTCAGGATGAGATCACCGCAGGGTTACTGCGAGCAAATGGACGAAAACAAGTCATACATTCTTCGGAGTATAACATTCGCGATGTGGAGTATGCTCCACTTCGAACAATGTCTGGCTCTTCGCTGGGGAATTGTGCCACAAGGCTCGTTTCCTAAGAAGTAAATATATTCGATCTAACCACGTGGTTTTGGGCCTGTGGTGTTTGTGCAACATCGGACTTGCGGCGCCTGCAAACCCTTGTCCTGTATGGGTTGCCGGGTAGGGGGTTTCGGTATCCGGGGCGTTTGGAGAGGCTCCGGACGGGGTCCTCGGGGGAGGGCGGGAAGGGGTTGCGCGCGTGTTAGAATGCCATGTTCGCCCGTCGTCGACAGGCCCTTCCGGGCTTCCGATTTCGCGGGCTTCATTTGCTTAAACCCGCCGCATAAACCACGTCGCAATGGATCAATTCGCCAAAGAAACCCTGCCGGTCTCGCTGGAAGAGGAAATGCGCCGCTCATACCTCGATTACGCAATGAGCGTTATCGTGGGGCGCGCGCTGCCCGATGTCCGGGACGGCCTGAAACCGGTACACCGGCGCGTGCTCTATGCGATGCATGAGCTCAACAACGACTGGAACCGGGCCTATAAGAAGTCCGCCCGTATCGTCGGCGATGTGATTGGTAAGTATCACCCGCACGGGGATACTGCTGTCTACGACACGATCGTCCGCATGGCGCAGAATTTCTCGCTGCGTTACATGCTGGTGGACGGCCAGGGTAACTTCGGTTCGGTGGACGGAGATAACGCCGCGGCGATGCGTTATACCGAAATCCGCCTTTCCAAGATTGCCCACGAAATGCTCCACGATATCGACAAGGAAACTGTCGATTTCGATCCGAACTATGACGGTTCGGAGAAAGAGCCGGGCATTTTGCCGGCCCGTATTCCTAATCTGCTGATCAATGGTTCGTCGGGTATTGCGGTGGGTATGGCCACCAATATCCCGCCGCATAACCTTAATGAAGTCGTCGATGCCTGCCTGCATCTGCTCCGTAATCCCGATGCGACGATCGACGAGCTGATTGAACTGGTGCCGGCACCCGATTTTCCGACGGCCGGCATTATCTATGGCATTCAGGGCGTACGCGAAGGCTACCGCACCGGCCGCGGCCGGGTGGTCATGCGTGCGCGCACTCACTTCGAGGATATCGACCGTGGCCAGCGCCAGGCGATCATCGTCGACGAACTGCCGTACCAGGTGAACAAGCGGACGCTTCTTGAGCGTATTGCCGAGCTGGTTACCGAGAAGAAGGTCGAGGGCATCTCGGACATCCGTGACGAATCCGACAAGTCGGGCATGCGCGTGGTGGTCGAACTCAAGCGCAACGAGGTGCCGGAAGTCGTCCTGAACAACCTGTACAAGAACACGCAGCTGCAGGATACGTTCGGCATGAACATGGTGGCGCTGGTCGACGGCCAGCCGCGCCTGCTGAACCTGAAGCAGATGCTCGTGGCGTTCCTGTCGCATCGCCGCGAGATCGTGACCCGCCGTACGGTCTTCGAACTGCGCAAGGCGCGCGAGCGTGGCCACGTGCTGGAAGGCCTGGCTGTGGCGCTGGCGAACATCGACGAGTTCATCGCGATCATCAAGGCCGCGCCGACGCCTCCGCTGGCTAAAGCAGAGCTGATGGCCAAGCCCTGGGATTCGGGCCTGGTCCGCGAAATGCTGGCACGTGCCGAAAGCGACACTTCGGGTGGCCGCGCCTCGTATCGTCCGGATGGTTTGCCTGCCGTGTTCGGCATGCAGCCGGATGGCCTGTACAAGCTCTCCGATGGTCAGGCGCAGGAAATTCTGCAGATGCGTCTGCAGCGCCTGACCGGCCTGGAGCAGGACAAGATCGTCCAGGAGTACCGCGAGGTCATGGGCGTGATCGCTGACCTGCTCGACATCCTGGCGCGTCCGGAACGTATCACCACGATCATCACCGACGAACTGGGCGCCATTCGTGCCGAGTTCGGTGACGAGCGCCGTTCGCAGATCGAGATGAACGCGACCGAGCTCGACACCGAGGACCTGATCACGCCGCAGGACATGGTCGTGACGCTGTCCCACTCGGGCTATATGAAGAGCCAGCCGATCTCCGAATACCGGGCGCAAAAGCGCGGCGGGCGCGGCAAGCTGGCCACGGCGACCAAGGAAGACGACTGGATCGATACGCTGTTCGTGGCCAACACGCACGACTACATCCTGTGCTTCTCGAACCGTGGCCGCCTCTACTGGCTCAAGGTCTACGAGGTGCCGCAAGGTTCGCGAAACTCGCGTGGTCGTCCGATCGTGAACATGTTCCCGCTGGCTGACGGCGAGAAGATCAACGTGATCCTGCCGGTGCGCCAGTTCGATGCGGAGCACTTCATCTTCATGGCCACCGCGCGTGGCACGGTGAAGAAGACCGTACTGACGGATTTCTCGAACCCGCGCAAGGCTGGCATCATCGCCGTCGATCTTGACGAGGGTGACTTCCTGATCGGTGCAGCCGTGACCGACGGCAAGCACGACGTCATGCTGTTCTCGGACGCCGGCAAGGCCGTGCGCTTCGACGAGAACGACGTCCGCCCGATGGGCCGTCAGGCCCGTGGCGTGCGCGGCATGAACTTGGACGAAAGCCAGTCGGTGATCGCCATGCTCGTGGCGCCGGCAGAAACTGATGCCGCCGAGACTCCCGAAGCCAGCATCACCGCCCCGGTGGGCAGCGTGCTGACGGCCACCGAGAACGGCTATGGCAAGCGTACGCCTATCAGTGAATACACTCGACACGGGCGCGGCACCAAGGGCATGATTGCGATCCAGACGAGCGAGCGCAATGGCCGTGTGGTCGCTGCTGCGCTGGTTTCGCCTGAAGACGAGATCATGCTGATCACGACGGGCGGTGTGCTGATTCGCACCCGTGTCGCGGAAATCCGCGAGATGGGCCGCGCCACGCAGGGTGTCACCCTGATCAACGTGGATGAGGGCACGCGGCTGTCGGGGCTGCAGCGCATCGTCGAGACCGACGCCGACACCAATGGCGCGGATGACGACGAGGCGGCGGACGACACCACGGGCGCCAGCGACGCAGGCGCCACTGACGCAGACGCGAATTCGTAATTTGTTGCAACAATGGGACGGCGGCCGGAACTCGCCAGACGGCCGACCGGACTAATCCGGACGTATTTTCCAGGGAGTCATAATGCTCAAAACCTATCGACGTATCGCTGTTCTGGCTGCTTTCGCTCCGCTCATGATGCTGGCGCAAGGTGCGCACGCTCAGGAAGACAAGGACAAGACTGCGGCCATCAAGGAACTGCTGTCCGTCATGCAGGCCGACCAGGCAGTGAAGGGTCAGGCCGATAACTGGCAACAGGGTGCGAAGCAGGAAGCCCCGCTGGTGCTGGAGCAGGTGCTGGTCGAGAACAAGACGCTGAACGACAAGCAGAAGCAGGCCGCTGTCGAGAAGCTCAAGAAGAACGGCGCAGTGCAGCGCATGGTGGATGGCGCGGGCACCGCGTTCAACACCGATGGTTTCCGCAAGGACGCCATCCAGGCGCACTACGACGCGTTCGGCAAGTACTACACGACGCAGGAACTGAAGGACCTGACCACGTTCCTGAAGTCGCCGACGGGCCAGAAGTTCATGCAGAACCAGGGCAAGGCCACCCAGGAAATCTGGGGTTCGATGATGCAGAAGTACGGTCCTCAGGTTGGCAAGTCGATGCGCGACGCCGCCGAGAAGGAAATCACTGCTGCCTCGAAGTAAGCACGCAAGTGATCGACGGTCGGCCTCGTCGGGCCTGATGGTCCGGCGATCCGGCTGTTCCCACCCCGCTCCGGGCGCCTACGGTGTCCAAGGGGCGCGGGTTTTGGGGGATAATGGCTGCCTGGTTCAATCCGGCAGCCATTTTTCTTTTTCCTCCATGAACGATCCCCAGAATCCCGCCCTGACCGGCCTGCAACGTTCGCTGGCCGAGCGCGTCTACAACTTCTCGCCCGGTCCCGCCGCATTGCCGGCCGAGGTCCTGCAGCAGGCCGCGGAAGAAATGCTGTCATGGCGTGGCACCGGGGTGTCGGTGATGGAGATGAGTCACCGCAGCAAGGATTTTGAGAGCATCCATCAGCAGGCGATGGCCGACCTGCGCGAACTGCTGCATATCCCGAAGAATTTCCGCATCCTGTTCATGCAGGGCGGGGCGATTGGCCAGAACGGCATCGTACCGCTGAACCTCGCGGGCCGCGTGCAGGGTGCCAAGCCGAAGACCGATTTCGTGGTCACGGGTACGTGGTCGGTCAAGACCGAGCAGGAAGCGCAGCGCTACAGCGAGGTGAATATCGCCGCGTCGAGCCAGGATCAGAAGTGGCACAAGATTCCCGACGCCAAGTCGTGGAACCTGTCCGACGATGCCGCGTATGTCCACCTGTGCACCAACGAGACCATCGTCGGGGTGGAGTTCCAGGAGATCCCGGACATCGGCCAGACCGGCGTGCACGACAAGGGACGCATTGTCGTGGCCGACGCATCGAGCCATATTCTGTCGCGACCTATCGACTGGTCGCGTGCGCAGGTAGTCTATGGCGGTGCGCAGAAGAACATCGGCCCGGCCGGCGTCACCATCGTCATCGTTCGTGAAGACCTGATCGGCTTCGCACATCCGATGTGCCCGTCGGCGTTCAACTGGCGTCTGGTGGCCGAACATGATTCGATGTACAACACGCCGCCCACCTATGCGATCTACATCGCCGGACTCGTGTTCCAATGGCTCAAGGCCCAGGGCGGCGTGGCCGCAATCGAGCAGCGCAATATCGCCAAGGCGCGTGCGCTGTACGATTACCTGGACCAGAGCGACTTCTACCGTAACGAAATCGATCCCAGCTGCCGCTCGCGCATGAACATACCGTTCCTGCTGCGCGACGAATCGCGCAACGAAGCGTTCCTGACCCAGGCGCGCGCGAATGGCCTGGTACAGCTCAAGGGCCACAAGTCCGTGGGCGGCATGCGCGCCAGCATCTACAACGCAATGCCCCTAGAAGGGGTTGCCGCGCTGGTCGAGTTCATGCGCGAATTCGAGCGCACCGCCGCTTGACGGCGGTGTATCCGACCCCGCTGCCTGGGCGGCGGGCCGTCGTTGCCCCAGACTTTTCCGAGGCCGCCACGACGCGCGGCCCACAGGCCCTGATATGACACAGCAAGACAAGCCGGGCGCAGATGCCGGCGTGCAACGCCCCGACGCCAACGGCTCCAATCCGGGACCGAGTCCGCAGGAACAGGCGCTGTCAGCAGACCTCGCGCCGTTGCGCGACCAGATCGATACCGTTGACCGTGAACTGTTGGCGCTGCTGAACCGCCGTGCGCAACTGGCGCTCGACGTGGGCGAGGTCAAGAAGAAATACGGTGCGCCGGTGTTTCGGCCCGAGCGCGAATTGCAGGTCATCCGCAAGGTGCAGGGTGCCAATCCGGGGCCATTGCTCGGCGAGAGCGTGGCGTCCATCTGGCGTGAGGTGATGTCGGCCTGTCGTGGGCTGGAGAAGCCGCTGGAGATTGCATTCCTTGGCCCGGCCGGCACGTTCTCGGAACAGGCGTTGTACGCGCATTTTGGCCATGAGGTCTCGGGCGTGCCGTGCCCGAGCATCGACGAGGTGTTCCGCGCCGTGGAGGCGGGTACCGTCGAGTATGGCGTGGTGCCGGTGGAAAACTCGACCGAAGGCGCGGTGTCGCGCACGCTCGATCTTTTCCTGCAGACTTCGCTGAAGATCAGCGGCGAGATTGCGCTGAAGGTGCATCACAACCTGATGGCTTCCACGCCTGACATGAAGGGCGTGAAGGTAGTGCGCGCCCACGCGCAGGCGCTGGCGCAGTGTCAGCACTGGCTGACCGCGAACTATCCGCATCTGGAGCGGCAGGCCGTATCGAGCAACGCCGAGGCCGCGCGCATGGCAAGCGAGGATCCTACCGTGGCAGCGATCGCAGGTGAGTCTGCGGCCAACCGCTATCACCTGCACATTGTCCGCACGCATATCCAGGACGATCCGCACAACCGCACGCGCTTTGCCGTGATCGGCCGTTACGAGACGGAGCCGTCGGGCAGTGACCAGACGTCGATGATCCTGTCGGTGCCGAACAAGGCTGGCGCGGTGTATCAGTTGTTGGCGCCGCTGGCCGAGAACGGCGTGTCGATGTGCCGTTTCGAATCGCGTCCGGCACGTAGCGGGGCGTGGGAGTACTACTTCTATGTCGATGTGGAAGGCCATCAACACGATCCGTCCGTAGCGCGCGCGATCGACATGCTGCGCGCCAATGCGGCATATCTGAAAGTGCTGGGCTCTTACCCGTCGAGCAAGTAACCGGAGCAGATCATGGCAGAGCAGGGTAACGCGGCAGACTACTTCGGTCCCACCTACGTCCGGAAGATTTCGCCGTACATCGCAGGAAAGCCGATTTCCGAGGTTGCGCGCGAGTTCGGACTCGATGAGGCGCGCATCGTCAAGCTGGCGTCGAACGAGAATCCGCTCGGCATGCCGGCTTCGGCCAAGGCCGCCGTCGCAGAGGCGGTGGAAGATTTGGGCCGCTATCCCGACAGCAACGGCTTTGCGTTGAAGGCAGCGTTGTCGGAAAAGTATGACGTGCCGGCGGAATGGCTGACGCTGGGCAATGGCAGCAACGATATTCTGGAGCTGGCCGCGCACGCGCTGGTGCGCGCCGGTGAATCGATCGTCTATGCCGAGTATTCGTTCGCGGTCTACGCACTGGCTACGCAGGAAGTGGGTGCGCGGGCCATCGAGGTGAAGTCGCGTCAGTACGGTCATGATCTCGATGCGATGGCTGCCGCCATCACGCCCGACACGAAGCTGGTGTTCGTTGCCAATCCGAACAATCCGACGGGCACGTTCGTGTCCGCAGCCGAGATCGAAGCGTTCCTTGCAAAGGTGCCGTCGCACGTGGTGGTTGTGCTCGACGAGGCGTACAACGAGTATCTCGATCCGGCGCAACAATACGAGTCCGTGGCATGGGTGCGGAAGTATCCCAACCTGATGGTGTCCCGGACGTTCTCGAAGGCGTACGGCCTCGCGGGTTTGCGCGTGGGATACGGCGTAGCGCAGCCCCCGCTGACCGACCTGCTCAATCGTGTGCGCCAGCCGTTCAATGTCAACAGCCTGGCGCAGGCCGCTGCGGTGGCAGCGCTGGGTGATGCAGATTTCCTGCAACGCAGCGCGGCACTGAACCGCGCTGGCAAGGCGCAACTGGTGGCCGCCTTCGAGCGGTTGGGTCTGGAATACGTCCCGTCGTCGGGCAACTTCGTCATGGTCCGCGTGGGGACCGACGATGGCGCTGGCGCGCGCGTGAATCTGGCGATGCTCAAGCAGGGTGTGATCGTGCGGCCCGTGGCGAACTATGGGTTGCCGCAGTGGTTGCGTATCACGATTGGTTTGCCCGACGAGAACGCCGCGTGCATCGCGGCGCTCGAGCAGGCGTTGAAGTGAATCCAGGCAGGTTTGAATCCGTGAACGCTCTGCATTTTTCCCGTGTTGTGATTGTCGGTGTCGGCCTGATCGGCGGATCGCTGGCGCTGTCGCTCAAGCGTGCCGGCGTAGTGGGCACCGTCGTGGGAGTGGGCCGCTCGGCGGCGTCGCTCGACAAGGCCATGAAGCTTGGCGTAATCGACGAGGCCGCGACGTCGCTGGCCGACGCCGCACGTGGCGCCAGCCTGATCGTGCTGTGCGCGCCGGTGGCGCAGAACTTTGCGTTGCTGCATGCGCTGGAGCCGCACCTGGAACCGGGCACGATTGTCACCGATGCGGGCAGTACGAAGTCCGACGTGATCATGGCGGCCAAGACGGCACTCGGTGACAAGGTTGCCCAGTTCGTGCCCGCCCACCCGATCGCCGGGCGAGAGTTGAACGGCGTGGAAGCTGCGCTGAACGATCTGTATCTCGGCAAGAAAGTGGTGCTGTGCCCGCTGCAGGAGAACAGCCGCACCGATGTGGCCGCGGTGCGCGCGATGTGGGAGTCGGCAGGCGCCGATTGCCACGTGATGTCCGCTGTGCAGCATGATGCCGTGTTCGCATCCGTCAGTCATCTGCCCCACGTGTTGGCCTACGCGCTGGTGGCGCAGACCGCCAATGCGGAGGACGCCGCGTTGAAGCTGGATTTCGCAGGTGGCGGCTTCCGGGATTTCACGCGCATCGCGGCCTCGTCGCCGGAGATGTGGCGCGATATCTGTGTCGCGAACAAGGATGCTCTGCTGCGCGAGATCGACACGTACGAAGCAGTGCTCGGCTATCTGAAAAAGCAGATCAAGGCGGGCGATGGTGAGGCGCTGGAGCGCGTATTCAAGCGCGCCAGCGAGACCCGCCTGAAATGGGGCGCCGCGCGTGCGACCGCCCTCCATAACGTAGAACCCTGACGCTGTCGCGCCATTAGCGTGATGGCCATGCTGCCAAGACCATGGAACATCTGACCCTCGGCCCCCTGACCCGTGCATCGGGTACGGTCCGCCTGCCCGGCTCGAAGAGCATTTCCAATCGAGTGCTGCTGCTGGCCGCACTGGCCACCGGCGAAACCCGCGTGCGGGACCTGCTCGATTCCGACGACACGCGTGTCATGCTCGAAGCGCTGAACATGCTGGGCGTGACATGGCGGCGCGATGGCGGCGACTGCATCGTGACGGGCGTGGGTGGGCAGTTTCCGACCAAATCGGCTGACCTGTTCATGGGCAATGCCGGCACCGCCATCCGTCCGCTGACTGCCGCGCTGGCCCTGCAGGGCGGCGCGTACAAGCTGAGCGGGGTGCCGCGCATGCACGAGCGGCCGATCGGCGATCTGGTCGACGGACTGCGGCAGGTGGGGGCTGCTATCGACTATCTGGGTACGCCCGGCTATCCGCCGTTGCAGATCCAGCCTGCCGAAATCCGTATCGACGCGCCGATCCGCGTGCGCGGCGATGTTTCCAGCCAGTTCCTGACTGCGTTGCTGATGACGCTACCGATGGCCAAGTCGGCGTCCGGCAAGATCGAAATCGAAATGGTGGGTGAGCTGATCTCGAAGCCGTACGTCGAGATCACGCTGAACCTGCTGGCCCGCTTCGGCATCGATGTGGAACGCCAGGGCTGGGAGCGGTTCATCCTGCCGGCCGAAGCCCAGTACCAGTCGCCGGGAGAGATCTATGTGGAAGGCGACGCCTCGACGGCTTCGTACTTCCTGGCGGCCGGCGCCATCGGTGGTGGCCCGGTGCGTGTGGAGGGCGTGGGCCTGTCGAGCATCCAGGGGGACGTGCGCTTTGCCGACGCGCTGAACCGCATGGGCGCCAACGTGATGGCAGGCGATAACTGGATCGAAGTGCGCGGTACCGAGCGCGACGATGGCCGGCTGAACGGCATCGAACTCGACTGCAACCATATTCCCGATGCGGCGATGACGCTGGCCGTGGCTGCGCTGTTTGCGGACGGCACCACCACGCTGACCAACATCGCGAGCTGGCGCGTCAAGGAAACGGATCGGATTGCTGCGATGGCAACCGAGCTGCGCAAGCTTGGCGCGGACGTGGAAGAGGGTGCGGATTACCTGAAAGTGACGCCACCGGCATCGCCGTCAACCTGGCAGACTCCGGCGGACGGAATTGACACCTATGATGATCATCGGATGGCCATGTGTTTCTCGTTGGCCGCTTTTGGTCCGTTACCGGTGCAGATCAACGAACCGGGCTGCGTCGCCAAGACGTTCCCGGAATACTTCGCGGTATTTGGCGGCGTGACGCAGTAAGTATGAGGATGGTTGCGCAGCCTTTTGTGGGGGCGGGTAGTAACGCGCCGCCGCGCAACCATGGTCCCCATCGTAACGATTCACGATTGATTCCGGAAATCAATAGTTTCAAGCTAACCAATAAAGAATGACTATTATCGACGTCATCACCATTGATGGTCCAACCGCATCCGGCAAAGGCACGGTGGCCCATAAGGTGGCAGACGCCCTCGGCTTTCACCTCCTCGACAGCGGCGCGCTCTATCGGCTCGTGGCGCTGGCCAGCGATCGCGCCAATGTCGACGTGCAGGAGGTGGATACCCTCGCAAAGATTGCCCTGCGCCTCGATGTGAAGTTCGGCCCGGATCGGGTCTGGCTCGAAGGCGAGGAAGTCAGTCAATTGATCCGCCAGGAAGCCATTGGCAACCGGGCCTCGGCGCTGGCCGTGCATCAGCCGGTTCGCGATGCGTTGACGGCACTTCAGCGTGGTTTCCGCAAGCTCCCCGGCCTTGTGGCGGACGGCCGCGATATGGGCACGGTGATCTTCCCGGAGGCCCCGCTCAAGGTATTCCTGACCGCGAGTGTCGAGGCGCGCGCCCGCAGGCGCTATAAACAATTGATTGATAAGGGAATTTCTGCTAATATCGAAGACCTTTTGCGTGACCTCGAGGCGCGCGACGCGCGGGATCGTTCCCGTGCCGCCGCGCCGCTGCGTCCCGCAGAGGGTGCGTATCGCCTGGATACCTCTGAAATGACGGTGGACGAGGCGGTGACGCAGGTGCTGGAGTGGTTCGCCGCCGTGCGCGTTTCGCAGTAGCTCGCAAGAAATTTTCAAGCGCGCTGCTGATGGCGCGATAACGTTGGGAAAGCCCCGACACCAAGGAGCCCGGATCGAAAATCTTCGACGCCCGGGTGTATTGCAACCTAACCCCGCTGCACTGGCAGACTGAGCACGACCCTCGTGCCGGCCAATGTACTGCGGATTGCTACTTACGTTTATGTCCGACCTGCAAACTAACGAATCCTTTGCCGCACTGTTCGAGGAATCGATCGCCCGCTCCAATATGAAGGCTGGCGAAGTGATTTCCGCTGAAGTCGTGCGCATCGACCACAACTTCGTGGTCGTCAATGCCGGCCTCAAGTCCGAAGCATTTGTGCCGGTGGAGGAGTTCCTGAACGACCAGGGCGAACTCGAAGTGCAGGCCGGCGACTACGTCTCCGTGGCCATCGATGCACTCGAGAACGGCTATGGCGACACGATTCTCTCCCGCGACAAGGCCAAGCGCCTGGCATCGTGGCTGAACCTCGAGAAGGCGCTGGAAGACGGCGAGATCATCTCGGGTACCGTGACCGGCAAGGTCAAGGGCGGCCTGACTGTCATGGTCAACGGCATCCGCGCATTCCTGCCGGGTTCGCTCGTCGACGTGCGTCCGATCAAGGACACCACGCCGTACGAAGGCAAGACCCTGGAATTCAAGGTCATCAAGCTCGATCGCAAGCGTAACAACGTCGTGCTGTCGCGTCGCGCCGTGGTGGAAGCCACGCTGGGCGAAGAGCGCCAGAAGCTGATGGAAACGCTGAAGGAAGGCGCCATCGTCAACGGTATCGTCAAGAACATCACCGACTACGGCGCGTTCGTGGACCTGGGTGGTATCGACGGCCTGCTGCACATCACCGACCTGGCCTGGCGCCGTGTCCGCCACCCGAGCGAAGTGCTGTCGGTTGGTCAGGAAATCACCGCCAAGATCCTCAAGTTCGACCAGGAAAAGAACCGCGTCTCGCTGGGCGTGAAGCAACTGGGCGAAGATCCGTGGGTGGGCATCTCGCGCCGTTACCCGCAAGGCACGCGTCTGTTCGGCAAGGTGACGAACCTGACCGACTACGGCGCATTCGTGGAAATCGAAGCCGGTATCGAAGGCCTGGTCCACGTGTCGGAAATGGACTGGACCAACAAGAACGTGGCCCCGTCGAAGGTTGTCCAGCTGGGCGACGAAGTCGAAGTCATGGTTCTGGATATCGACGAAGACAAGCGTCGTATCAGCCTGGGCATGAAGCAGTGCAAGGCCAACCCGTGGGACGATTTCAGCCGCAACCACAAGAAGGGCGACAAGCTGGCCGGCCAGATCAAGTCGATCACCGACTTCGGCGTGTTCATCGGTCTGCCGGGCGGCATCGACGGCCTGGTGCACCTGTCGGACCTGTCGTGGCAAGAGACGGGCGAAGAAGCCGTGCGCAAGTACAAGAAGGGCGACGAAGTGGAAGCTGTCGTCCTGGGCATCGACGTCGACAAGGAACGCATCTCGCTGGGTATCAAGCAGCTGTCGGGCGATCCGTTCAACAACTTCATCTCGGCTAACGACAAGGGTTCGCTCGTTACCGGCACGATCAAGACTGTTGATCCGAAGGGTGCTGTCGTGCAACTGGCAGACGACGTGGAAGGCTACCTGCGTGCTTCGGAAATCTCCGCAGACCGCGTGGAAGATGCCCGCAACGTGCTGAAGGAAGGCGAGCAGATCACCGCACTGGTGGTGAACGTCGACCGCAAGTCGCGCAACATCAACCTGTCGATCAAGGCCAAGGACAGTGCTGACCAGCAAGAAGCCATGCAGAAGTTCCAGGCTGATACCGGCGCCGCTGGTACGACCAACCTGGGCGCGCTGCTGAAGGCCAAGCTGGGCCAGGACAACCAGTAATTTACGAGCGCCGCGCGAACAGCGAGACCGCCCATGACCAAGTCTGAGCTCGTCGAGAAACTGGCTGCCCGTTTTCCGCAGTTGCTGCTGCGGGATGCGGACATTTCAGTGAAAACGATACTCGACGCGATGTCCGAGGCTCTGGCCGATGGTCATCGTATCGAGATCCGTGGCTTCGGCAGCTTTGGTCTGAACAAGCGGCCGCCTCGCGTGGGTCGCAACCCCAAGTCCGGCGAACGAGTGCTGGTGCCCGAGAAACGGGTGCCGCACTTCAAGGCGGGCAAGGAGTTGCGCGAACGGGTGGATCGCCCGGCAATGCCGCAAAGTGGCGTTATGGCCTCCAACGGCCAGGCGTTGCACGGCAAGGCCGGGCAGTTGTCGGCGCCGCAGTCTTCCGCTCCGGCGGGGCTGCATGACGACAGCCAGCTGAATCTGGTCCGCTCATAGGAAAGCTCGCCATCACTGGCAGCCTGTTGAAAAGCGCTCCCCCGGGAGCGCTTTTTTCGTTTACCGATGCGACCAATGGTTACCGTTTGCAGGAAGTGATTCCGCTACAATGCCGGGAATCCGTCGCCCGGCGTTCCATAACGCATCCTGCCCGGATGCCCGCTCCTGTTCCGATGGCCCTCACCGCATGAAACTCGTCGCCTGGATCTTCCGCATCGTCCTGTTCGTCCTGTTGTTCGTGCTGGCGCTGCGCAATACCGCCGATGCCGACCTGCAACTGTTCTTTGGCGCGGTCTGGCATGCGCCGCTGATCCTGATTCTGCTCGCCGCATTCGGGCTCGGTATCGTGGCGGCGCTGGCTGCCGTGGCGCCTGGCCTGATGCGCCAGCGGATGGAGGCCGCGCGGCTGCGTCGCGCGCTGAGCCAGGTGCGTGCCGCAACCGCTCCCGTCGATCCCGTGCCGCCAGAGGCAAAGCCGGGCGTTCCCTATAACGTAGTCGGCCCGAAAGTCTGATCCATGATGTTTGAAACCTGGTGGCTGCTAGCGCTGCCACTTGTCTTTGGCCTTGGCTGGATGGCGGCGCGGTTTGATCTGCGCCAGCTGATCAGCGAGCAAGGCGCGTTGCCGCGCTCCTACTTCAAGGGCCTCAATTTCCTGCTCAACGAACAGCCTGACCAGGCGATCGATGCGTTCGTCGAGGTTGCCCGGCTCGATCCCGAGACCACGGAACTGCATTTCGCGCTGGGCGCGCTGTTCCGCCGCCGGGGCGAAACGGAGCGGGCCATCCGCGTGCACCAGAACCTGGCGACGCGGCCCGACCTTCCCGAGCCCGAACGTGAGCACGCACTCTACGAACTGGGGCAGGACTACTTGCGTGCAGGTCTGCTCGACCGTGCCGAGGAATCGCTGCGCCGGCTGATGTCGGGTCCGTATGCGGCATCGGCCAAGCGCGTGCTGCTGGAACTGTACGAAGTGGAAAAGGAATGGCTCAAGGCCATCGACGCCGCGCGCGAGCTGCAGACACTCGAACAGAAGGATTACCGCATACAAATCGCCCAGTTCTGCTGCGAACTGGCGCAGGACGCGCTACAGAAGAAAAAGCCCGAAGACGCCGTCACCTGGCTGGGCCGTGCCCGCGAGGAGAATCCGGCCAACGTCCGCGCGCCGATCCTGCTGGGTGACGTATCGGCTGCTGCGGGTGACCTGCCGGGCGCCCTGAAGCATTGGCTCGCCATCGAATCCCAGGATGCTGCCTACCTGCCGCTGGTGGCCGATCGTGTGGTGAAGGCGTATGCCACGCTTGGCGAGCAAGGCAAGGCGCTGGACTGGCTGCGTGGGCTGCTCAAGGGCAACCTCGCGGCCGAACTGCTCGACACTGCGTATCGGACCGAACTCGAAGTCAATGGGCCGGTGGGCGCGGCAACACTGATGCGCGAGCAACTGCGCCGCCAGCCAACGCTGCTGGCGCTGACAAAGTATTTCGAAGCGCAGGCCGCCGAGAAACAGGCCGCTGACGCGGGCGGCGTGGGTACGCCAGACGAGCAGGCGCAGGAAACCGCTGCTATCCGCGATCTGTTGCAACTTCGCACGCGCAATCTGGCGCGCTACACGTGCCGCGAGTGCGGCTTCCGCGCGCGCCTGTTTTATTGGCAGTGCCCGGGCTGCAACCGCTGGGAAACTTATGCGCCGCGTCGCTCCGAAGCGCTTGGCTAGGACAATTCAGGCGAACGTCACAGTTCTGGAGCCTCAGTAAATGAAAGTCACGATTATCGGCAGCGGCTATGTGGGTCTGGTGACCGGCGCCTGCCTGGCCGAACTCGGTAACGCCGTATTTTGCCTCGACGTAGATGAAAAGAAGATCGCGCTGCTCAATGCTGGCGGTGTACCGATCTACGAGCCGGGCCTCAAGGAATTGATCGACCGCAACCGCGCGGCGGGGCGGCTCACGTTCTCCACCGATGTTGCGGCCAGCGTCGAACATGCCGATGTGCAGTTCATCGCCGTAGGCACGCCGCCGGACGAGGATGGCTCGGCGGACCTGCAGTACGTGCTGGCTGCCGCGCGCAATATCGGCCGGCACATGACCGGATTCAAGGTGGTGGTGGACAAGTCCACGGTGCCCGTCGGCACTGGCGATCGTGTCACTGCTGCAATCCGCGAGGAGCTGTCCGCGCGCGGACTGGAAGACCTGCAGTTCTCGGTGGTGTCGAATCCGGAATTCCTGAAGGAAGGCGCGGCCGTCGAAGACTTCATGCGGCCCGACCGCATCGTGCTGGGTTGCGCGCCCGACGCAGCGGGCCGCCATGCGCAGGCGATCATGCGCCAGCTCTACTCGCCGTTCAACCGCAATCATGAACGCACCTTCTATATGGATGTGCGCTCGGCCGAGTTCACCAAGTACGCCGCCAATTCGATGCTGGCCACGCGGATCTCGTTCATGAACGAATTGGCCAACCTGGCCGATGAAGTGGGTGCCGATATCGAACTGGTGCGCATGGGTATCGGCTCGGACCCGCGCATCGGTTACAGCTTCCTCTACGCGGGCGCCGGCTATGGTGGTTCATGCTTCCCGAAGGACGTGCAGGCGCTGATGCGTACGGCCAGCGCTCATGGCAAGCCGATGCGCGTGCTCGAGGCCGTGGAGGCCGTCAACGACGCGCAGAAGCAGGTGCTGGGCGAGAAGGTCATTCGCCGTTTTGGCGAAGACCTGAGCGGCAAGACTTTCGGCATATGGGGTCTGGCTTTCAAGCCGAATACCGACGATATGCGCGAGGCCCCGTCGCGCGTGCTGGCGCGTGAACTGGTGTCGCGTGGCGCGTCGCTGCGCGTGCATGATCCCGTGGCGATGGCCGAGGCCCGCCGCGTGATGGAAGCCGATCTGGCCGGCATCGAGGGGGGGATGGCGCGCGTGCAATTCTGCGACGCGCAGATGGACGTGCTGACGGGCGCCGATGCGCTGGTGATCGTGACGGAATGGAAGGTGTTCCGCAGCCCCGATTTCGCGCAGATCCGCACGATGCTGAAAACGCCGGTCGTCATCGACGGCCGCAACCTCTATGAACCCGATGCAATGGCCGATGCCGGCATCGAATATCACGCGATCGGGCGTTCGAACGCCCATCCCTGATTGGTATGCCTGACCGCGCCTGACCGGCGCGAGGCGTGTCGCAAAGGACAGTTCATGAGCAAGAACATCATTCCGCAGGAACAAATCCAGAAGGCCCAGGTGCTGGTGGTGGGCGACATGATGCTGGACCGCTACTGGTTTGGCGATGTCGAGCGCATCTCGCCCGAGGCGCCAGTCCCCGTGGTGCAGATCAAGCGCAGCGACGAACGACTGGGCGGTGCCGCCAACGTGGCGCGCAATGCCGCGGCGCTGGGTGCACGAGTTGGCATGCTGGGCGTGGTCGGCGACGACGAACCCGGCCGCACGCTTGAGGCCCTGCTGGCGGCCAGCCATGTGCAACCATACCTGCATCACGACCGGTCGCTGAGCACGACGATCAAGCTGCGCGTGATGGCGCACCAGCAGCAACTGCTGCGCGTCGATTTCGAGAACGCGCCGGCCAGCGAAGTGCTGGCATCGGTACAGGATCGGTATAACGCACTAGTGAAGGACTATCAGGTACTGGTGCTGTCCGACTACGGCAAGGGCGGGCTGACGCACGTCGGCCGCATGGTCGAGGCGGGGCGCGCCGCTGGCCGGACCGTGCTGATCGATCCGAAGGGCGATGACTACTCGCGCTATCGCGGCGCCACGCTGATCACACCGAACCGTTCCGAAATGCGTGCCGTAGTGGGCGCCTGGAAGACCGAAGCGGACCTGACGATCCGCGCCCAGAACCTGCGCCGCGACCTGCATCTGGAGGCGTTGCTGCTGACGCGCTCGGAAGAGGGCATGACGCTCTACACCGAAGCGGAAGTACTCCACGTCTCGGCCCAGGCCCGCGAAGTCTATGATGTATCGGGGGCCGGCGATACGGTGATCGCCACGCTGGCCACGATGCTCGGCGCCGGTGTGCCGCTCAAGGAAGCGGTGCAGCACGCCAACCGCGCCGGTGCCATCGTCGTCGGCAAGCTCGGCACCGCTGTTGTCAGTTATTCCGAATTGTTCGGCGCCTGAAGCGCGCCCTAGCCAGAATCCGCCATGACCATCATCGTGACCGGCGCTGCCGGCTTTATCGGCAGCAACATCGTCAAGGGCCTCAACGATCGCGGCGAGACCGACATCGTTGCCGTGGATAACCTGACGCGTGCCGAGAAATTCAACAACCTCGTGGATTGCGAGATTGCCGATTACCTGGACAAGACCGAGTTCGTCGAGCGCTTCAAGCGTGGCGAGTTTGGCAAGGTCCGCGCGGTGTTTCATGAAGGCGCGTGCTCCGACACCATGGAGACCGACGGCCGCTACATGATGGAGAACAACTACCGCTATACGCTGGCGCTGATGGAGGCGTGCCTGGAACAGGGCACGCAGTTCCTGTACGCGTCCTCGGCGGCCACCTATGGCGCTTCGACCATGTTCCGCGAAGACCGCGACTACGAGAAGCCGCTGAACGTCTACGGTTACTCGAAGTTCCTGTTCGACCAGGTGGTGCGTCGTCGCCTGCCCACCGCGCTGTCGCAGATCGTAGGCTTCCGATATTTCAATGTCTATGGCCCGCGCGAGTATCACAAGGGCCGCATGGCGTCGGTGGCGTTCCACCACTTCAACCAGTTCCGTGCCGAGGGCACCGTGAAGCTGTTCGGCGAGTACAACGGCTACGCGCCGGGTACGCAGAGCCGCGACTTCGTGTCGGTGGAGGATGTGGTCAAGGTCAACCTGTACTTCCTCGATCACCCGGGCAAGTCCGGCATCTTCAACCTCGGGACAGGCCGGTCGCAGCCGTTCAACGATATCGCGGTGTCGGTGGTCAACGCGCTGCGCGAGGCGGACGACAAGCCGCCGCTCTCGCTCGACGAGATGGTGCAGGAAGGGCTGGTCGAGTACGTGAAGTTTCCCGATGCGCTGCGCGGCAAGTACCAGTGCTTCACGCAATCCGATGTGTCGCGCCTGCGCGCTGCCGGCTACGACGCACCGTTCCTCACGGTGCAGGAAGGCGTGGAGCGTTACTGCAAGTGGTTGATGGAACGTAGCTGACCCGTCGGATGTTGTTTTTGATGTGGTTTGCGTGCGACGCTGATGGCGCGCAAACCTCGTAGGAATTTGGGAGTGCAACGCTCCCATTGCAGTGCGGACACATAAGCGCGCGGAAGTCGTGAACTTGTGTGTCCGGCCGTTTCTGAGGCCCATTCGGAAACCTATCCTGACCTTCCCTGCTGCCATCCGGCGGCGGGTCAACAAAAAAGGAAAGGAGTTCCTGATGCACAAGATCCTCGTACATTCCCTCTCGAAAGTGTTCCATGCCGTCCGCGACGGCTGGCGCGATGTGGCCGTGGCGCTCGGCATGGCAGTGGCCCTGCTCGGCATGGGTCCCGCTTACGCCAATGTCGACGTCAATACGGCAGACGAGGCCGCGCTTACCGCGCTCAAGGGAATCGGACCGGCCACGGCCAAACGCATCCTCGACGAACGTGACAAACATGGTGCATTCCAGGACGCTGCCGATCTGGCCGATCGTGTGCCGGGCGTGGGATCGAAGTCGGCTGCCAATCTTGAAGCTTCGGGGTTGACCTTTGGTAAACCTGCAGCGGCGCCCAAGGCGACGCGCAAGGATGCCCGTCCGGTAGCGAAGTCAGCTCAAGCATCCAGCCAGAAGCCTGCGGCGACCCGCTGACCGGCGGCGGGGCTGTCCTTCCCGGCCGCCCTGCCCGGCGTCAACAGGTGGCGGCTGGTATGCGTTGTGCTTGGCTGGCAATCGTGCGCGGCCGTGACGATTTGCACGGTTCGGGGTGCGCGGTATCATCCGCATCGCTGAGAAAGCGTGCAGGTGCATGCCGTCACCTGCTGCACCAGGACGCTATACGCGCGTCGACACATTCCAACAAACAGGCATACCGCTGACAGGGAGAGAACAATATGGCGAATGGCCAGGACAGTACCGACAGCAATCATGACGAGGGTTTCCTGCCGAAATGGCGGCTCAAGACCACGGGCGTGATCGGCCCCGATGAACGCCTGCCGGCCGGACAGACGCTGCTGGCGGGCATCCAGCACGTGGTGGCGATGTTCGGCTCCACGGCCATCGCGCCGATCCTGATGGGATTCCATCCCAACATCGCGATCCTGTTCTCGGGCATCGGTACCTTGCTGTTCTTCCTGTGCGTGCGCGGGCGCGTACCGAGCTACCTCGGTTCGAGCTTCGCATTCATTGCCGTGGTGATCGCTGCCACCGGCTACGGCGGTAGCGGCCCCAATCCGAATATTCCCGTGGCGCTCGGCGGCATCATCGCGGCCGGTGCGCTCTATACGGTGATCGGACTGGTGGTGCAGGCCGTGGGCTATGCGTGGGTCGAAAAGCTCATGCCGCCCGTGGTCACTGGCGCAATCGTCGCTGCCATCGGGCTGAACCTCGCACCGGTAGCGGTCAAGGCCGTCAGTGGCGCGCCGCTCGACACATGGGTGGGGCTGCTGACAGTGCTCGCCGTGGGCCTCATCGCGGTCCGTGCGCCGGGTATGCTGGGGAGATTGCCGGTCCTGCTGGGCGGCCTGGCTGGCTATCTTGCCTACTTTGTTGCCACTAACCTGATGGGTATGGGCAAGGCGATCGATTTCTCGGGCGTGGTGGCGGCCAGCTGGTTTGGCATGCCTGAATTCACGACGCCGGTCTTCGAGTTCAATGCGATGCTGCTGATCGCGCCGGTGGCCATCGTGCTGGTCGCGGAGAACCTCGGGCACATCAAGGCTATTGGCGTGATGACGGGTCGCAATCTTGACCCGTACATCGGCCGCGCGTTCATTGGTGATGGCGTGGCCACGATGCTGTCCGCGTCGGGTGGCGGCACGGGTGTGACCACCTACGCCGAGAACATGGGCGTGATGGCTGTGACGAAGATCTACTCGACGCTGATCTTCGTGGTGGCTGCTGCCGTGGCAATCCTGCTCGGTTTCTCGCCGAAGTTCGGCGCATTGATCCTGACGATTCCCGGTCCGGTGATCGGTGGCCTGACCATCGTCGTCTTCGGTCTGATCTCGGCAACGGCCGGCCGGATCTGGGTGCAGAACCACGTCGATTTCTCGAGTTCGCGCAACCTGATCACGGTGGGTGCGACGTTGACGGTGGCTGCCGGTGACCTGACGCTGAAGCTGGGCGGCATGACGCTGGGGGGCATCGGGACTGCGACGTTTGGTGCGATCCTGCTCTACCATCTGCTCGGCAAGGGCCGTGAGGAAGAGCAAGGGCTGACGCACTGAAAGTCCCGGCCACCGGTGCGGGTAAGGTGGGTGCATTACAATGGCCGACGAAAATCTGAGCGACCCCGCACCATGGCCTATAAAACGATTGAAGACACCATCGGCAACACGCCACTGGTGAGACTGCAGCGCATTCCCGGCGCTGCCATCGAAGCGCGCGGCAACGTGATCCTTGGCAAGCTCGAGGGAAACAATCCCGCCGGGTCGGTCAAGGACCGTCCCGCACTGTCGATGATCCGCCGTGCAGAAGAGCGCGGCCGCATCAAGCCGGGCGATACGCTGATCGAGGCCACGTCGGGTAACACTGGCATTGCGCTGGCCATGGCTGCAGCAGTGCGCGGCTACCGCATGATCCTGATCATGCCCGAGGACCTGAGCCTCGAACGTCGCCAGAGCATGGCGGCGTATGGTGCCGAGATCATTCTGACCCCGGTGAAGGGCGGTATGGAGTACGCACGCGACCTGGCGGATGCCATGGAGCGCGAAGGCAAGGGTGTCATCCTCGACCAGTTCGCCAATCCGGACAATCCGCTGGCGCACTACGAGACGACGGGGCCCGAGCTGTGGCGCGATACCGAAGGCCGCATCACGCACTTCGTCTCGGCCATGGGCACGACCGGCACCATCACGGGTGTGTCGCGCTATCTGAAGGAAAAGAACCCCGCAATCCAGATCGTCGGCGCCCAGCCGGCCGAGGGTTCGCGCATTCCAGGCATTCGTAAATGGCCGGAAGCGTATCTGCCGAAAATCTATGACCCGAAGTTCGTCGATCGCCAGGAGCCGGTGACGCAGGCCGATGCCGAACATATGGCCCGCCGCATGGCCCGCGAGGAAGGCATCTTCTGCGGCATCTCGGCCGCTGGCGCACTGTGCGTGGCCCTGCGCGTCGCCGAAGAAGTAGAGAACGCGACGATCGTATTCGTGGTCTGCGACCGCGGGGATCGGTATCTGTCGACGGGCGTGTTTCCGGCTTGAGTCGGTAGCGATCCCTCTGTTTTTCTCCCCTCTCCCGCCTTGCGGGAGAGGGGAGAAAACCACGCCAACAACAGGCGCCTCACCCCATCGCTGCCTTCACCGCCTCTCCCAGCTGGTACACCGCCAGCGCATAGAAGAAGCTGCGGTTGTAGCGCGTCAGCACATAGAAGTTTCGCAGCCCAATCATGTATTCGACGGGCTGGTCTGGCGTGGGCAGGTCCACCACGAGCACGCCGGTTTCGCCTTCGCGCTGTGTGTCGATCGGCTCGTCCACACGCAGTCCCGCACGCGTGAGCTGGTTCAGTGTGCGCGTCGGCCAGGGTTCACCGTCAGCGGCGGCTGCGGCAACGCCCAGGCTGCCCGCATCGCTGGCGATGCGCCAGGCCACGGGGCGGTTCGCTTCCCATCCATGCAGTTGCAGGAAACGTCCGACACTACCGATGGCATCGGTGGGGCTGTTGCGCAGGTCGACGTGGCGGTCGCCGTCATAGTCCACGGCGTACTCGCGCAGACTCGTCGGCATGAACTGCGGAATGCCCACCGCGCCGGCATAGGAACCGAGCACCGAGAACACGTCAGTCTTCGTCTCGCGGCACCAGAGCAGGTAGTCGGCCAGCTGGTTGCGGAACAACTGGGTGCGGGCGGCGCGGTTCGGGGTGTCCGGGTAATCGAAGGCTAGCGTCGACAAGGAGTCGATCACGCGGAACGTTCCCATGTCGCGACCGTAGATGGTCTCTACGCCGATGATGCCGACGATGACCGAGGCGGGTACGCCGAATTCGGCTTCGGCGCGGCGCAGTGTTTCGCGGTTCTGCTGCCAGAAGCGCACACCTGCATTGATCCGGATCGGCTCGATAAACCGCGAACGGTAGGCGCGCCAACTCTTCTTGCCGGGTGTCGTCGGCGGCATGATCAGCCGCGCCACGGTGGCCGAGAACACGGCCTGGCTGAAATACGATTCAAGCTCGGCGCGCGGGAAGTTGTTGCGTGCCACCATATCGTCAATGAACGCGCGTGCCTGAGGATGGTTCTGATAGCGGCCCGGTTCGATTTCCTCTTCCCGGGTGCTCACGCGGCGCTTGCCGGCGGCAAGCAGCGTGGGAGAAACGCCGCACAGTCCCAATGCGGCAGCGGTGAGTGCGGCGCCCAGCAAGGGGCGGCGCAGGGAGCGCTGTTGGTCGGTCATGTTGTCCTTTGCAAGTCGGACCGAGTATAGCGGATGCGATACATGCGAAGTCCGACGGCCCCGGCCTTGGAAGCGGGGCTCAGTGGCGCTCGGGCATCCGCGAAAGACCCGGCACGTCCTGTGCTAACGTAACGTCTGGAGACAAACTTGACCCGCAAACGAAAATGCCAACGGGCTATTACACGCATCCGTCGTTCCTGTTGCACGAGATGGGGCATTTCCACCCCGAGTGCCCGGAACGGCTGCAGGCCATCGAAGACCATCTGATTTCCCATGGGATGGACGGCTTGCTCGACCGGCGCGATGCCCCGGCCGCCACCGAAGACCAGATCGAACGTGTGCACCGGCCCGACTACGTGGCCAGCCTGACGGCGAACATCCCGTCAGCGGGGAGCTACTATCCCATCGATCCCGATACCTCGATGAACCGCCATACGCTGGCGGCTGCCACCCACGCGGCGGGGGCGGCCGTGGCCGCTACCGACGCAGTGATCACAGGAGAGATCGAGAACGCTTTCTGCTGCGTGCGCCCGCCTGGCCACCACGCCGAACCGGATCGCGCGATGGGTTTCTGCTTCTTCAACAACGTGGCGATTGCCGCGCGCCACGCGCTGGCGGCACACGGTCTGGCGCGCGTGGCAGTGATCGACTTCGATGTCCATCATGGCAACGGTACGGAATCGGCCTTCCTCGATGAGCCGCGCGTCATGATGTGCAGCTTTTTCCAGCATCCGTTCTATCCGTACAGCGGCACCGAGCATTTCGCGGCAAACATGTCGAATATTCCGCTGCCGGCTTACACGAACGGCATGGCCGTGCGCGAGGTTGTCGAGACGATCTGGCTGCCGCGCCTGAACGAGTTCAAGCCCGAGATGCTGTTCATCTCGGCGGGTTTCGATGCGCACCGCGAGGACGACCTCGGCCAGATGGGGTTGGTGGAACAGGACTACGCCTGGATCACCGAGCAACTCGTTCAAGTGGCCAAGACCCATGCAAGGGGCCGCATCGTCAGTTGTCTGGAAGGCGGCTACAACCTGAGTGCACTGGCGCGCAGCGTGTTTGCACATATCAAGGTGCTGATGGAGGCGTAGTTTCCGCTCAATCGGTCTTAAATGACTTTTGCAGCATTTTCACCGCGTCTATATGACGCCAATGCATAACGCCATCGAAAAAATCTCGTTTGAGGTATGAAGCGGATCGCATAAAATGCGGGCTTCATAAAAATATCTACGGCAACAACGCAGGAGACCCCGCGCTGTTGCCGTTTTTTCGTTTTCCAATGATCGAATTGCAAGGGCTGTCGCAGCGATTCCCCGGCGGGTCGGGGGAAGTCCATGCGCTGCGTGACGTCAGCCTATCCATCGCATCCGGCGAGATCTTCGGCATCATCGGCCGAAGCGGCGCCGGCAAGAGCACGCTGGTGCGTGCCATCAACCTGCTGAACCGGCCCTCCGGTGGCCGCGTAATCGTGGCCGGCCAGGACCTGACCGCACTGGGCAAGTCCGCGCTGCGCGAGGCGCGCCGCGAGATCGGCATGATCTTCCAGCATTTCAACCTGCTGTCCTCGCGCACCGTCTACGACAACGTGGCGTTGCCGCTGGAGTTGGCGGGCAAGTCGAAGCAGGAGATCGCCACCACGGTGGAGCCCCTGCTTGAACTCGTGGGACTGTCAGTATTGCGCGACCGCTATCCGGCACAGATCAGCGGCGGCCAGAAGCAGCGCGTGGGCATTGCGCGTGCGCTGGCCAGCAAGCCCAAGGTGCTGCTGTCGGACGAAGCCACATCGGCGCTCGATCCGGAGACCACGCGCTCGATCCTCGAACTGCTCAAGCGGATCAACAAGGAGCTGGGCCTGACCATCGTGATGATCACGCACCAGATGGAAGTCATCAAACAGGTCTGTGACCGCGTGGCCGTGCTCGAAGCGGGGCAGGTCGTGGAGACAGGCCGCGTGATCGACGTGTTCCTGCGTCCGCAGCACGAGGTGACGCGTGCCATGATCGGCGACGTCATCGCGCAGGAACTGCCGGTCAGCGTGCTCAAGCGCGTGGAAAGCCGGCTCGGCAATGGCCGTGACCACGTGTATCGCCTGGCCTTCACGGGCGATAACGTTGACCAGCCCGTGCTGGCGCAGGCGATCCGCCAGCACGGCCTCGACTTCAACATCCTGCATGGCCATATCGACGAGATCCAGGGCCAGGCATTCGGCTCGCTGGCGATCATGGCCACGGGCGACCCGGCCAGCGTGCGCGCGGCCATGGAGTATCTGCAGAACCAGGGCGTCGTTGTAGAGGAGATCGATCATGTCGTCTGAACTACTCGATATGTTCCTGTCTTCGTTCAATCAGACGCTGCTGATGGTGGGCATTTCCGGCGTGGTTGGCGCATTGCTCGGCGTGCCGCTCGGTGTGTTACTGCACCTGACGAACAACGGTGGTGTGGTGTCGAACCTGTTCTTCAACCGCACGATTGGTGTGGTCGTCAACGCGGTGCGCTCTATTCCGTTCATCATCCTGCTGGTACTGGTGATTCCACTGACGCGATTCCTCGTCGGTACGTCGATCGGCACCACGGCGGCTATCGTGCCGCTGACCATTGCGGCCGTGCCGTTCATCGGGCGGCTGGTGGAAGCGGCACTGCGCGAAGTGGACAAGGGCCTCGTGGAAGCAGCGCAGTCGATGGGCGCCACGACCCGGCAGATCGTCTGGAAGGTGCTGCTGCCCGAGGCCATGCCCGGTATCGTCGCGGGCCTGACCATCACGTTCGTGAGCCTGGTGGGCTATTCGGCCATGGCGGGTGCGGTGGGCGGCGGTGGTCTGGGTGACCTCGGCATTCGCTACGGCTACCAGCGTTACGAGACCGAGATCATGGTCGCCGTGGTGCTGGTCCTGATCGTGTTCGTACAGGCTGTGCAGAGCTTTGGCGACTGGCTGGTGCGCCGGATCAGCCATCGCTGATTCGCAAGTTTCAACAGGGAAAACAGGGTAAATCGAGATGCAACGTCGTAATGTGCTGAAGGGCGCCGTGGTGGCGCTGGGTTTGACGGTATCGGCTGGCGTGTTCGCGCAGGACAAGCCGATCAAGATCGGCGTGACGGGCGGCCCGCACGCGCAGATCATGGAGCAGGTGAAGAAGGTGGCAGCCAAGGATGGCCTGAACATCCAGCTTGTCGAGTTCAGCGACTACGTTCAGCCGAACGCCGCGCTGGCCGCTGGCGACCTCGACGCCAACAGCTACCAGCATCTGCCGTACCTCGAAGCGCAGATCAAGGATCGCGGCTACAAGTTCACGCATATCGCTTTCACGGTGACGTTCCCGATGGGCGTCTACTCGAAGAAGATCAAGTCGCTCGACCAGATCAAGCAGGGCGCCCGCGTTGGCGTGCCGAACGATCCCACCAACGGTGGCCGTGGCCTGCTGCTGCTGCAGGCCAAGGGCCTGATCAAGCTGCGTCCGGATGCGGGCCTGAAGGCCACGCCGCTGGATATCGTCGAGAACCCGAAGAAGATCAAGATCGTGGAACTGGACGCTGCCCAACTGCCGCGCTCGCTGGACGATCTCGACGCCGCTGCCATCAATGGCAACTACGCGGAATCGGCTGGCCTGTCGCCCACGCGCGATGCCATCGCCACGGAAGGACCGAAGGGTCCGTACGCGAACCTGATCGCCATCCGCGAAGCCGACAAGAACAAGCCATGGGTGGCCAAGCTCGTAAAGGCGTACCACTCGCCGGAAATCAAGCAATACGTGCAGACCACGTTCAAGGAGTCGGTGATTACAGCCTGGTAAGTTCTAGGGGTTTTCATCCATACGCTGTGCCTGCAGGGCATCCTGCGGCACAATGAGCGCGGATTTTTCGAATTGCCGGCTATGCCCGGCAATTCTTTGTCTATAAAATAGTACGATCGTTCGAAAATCAAAAGCGCCGCCACCCCGGTGGTTATAATGGCGAGCGATTCAAAACTTTGGACTATCAGCTATCAGTGGAGTGAGCGCATGAAAGTACTCGTCGCAGTCAAGCGGGTGGTGGACTACAACGTCAAGGTCCGTGTGAAGTCGGATGGTTCGGGTGTCGACCTGGCCAACGTCAAGATGAGCATGAACCCGTTCGACGAAATCGCCGTGGAAGAGGCTGTGCGCCTCAAGGAAGCCGGCGTCGTCACGGAAGTGATCGCCGTATCGTGCGGCGTGGCGCAATGCCAGGAAACGCTGCGTACCGCGATGGCCATCGGTGCCGATCGCGGCATCCTGGTGGAAACCACCGAAGACCTGCAGCCGCTGGCCGTGGCCAAGCTGCTCAAGGCACTGGTGGACAAGGAACAGCCGCAACTGGTGATCCTCGGCAAGCAGGCCATCGATGATGATTCGAACCAGACCGGCCAGATGCTGGCTGCGCTGGCTGGCCTGCCGCAAGCCACCTTCGCCTCGAAGGTCGTGGTGGCGGATGGCAAGGCATCGGTGACGCGTGAAGTGGATGGCGGTCTGGAAACGCTGTCGGTGAAGCTGCCGGCCGTGGTGACCACCGACCTGCGCCTGAACGAGCCGCGTTACGTGACGCTGCCGAACATCATGAAGGCCAAGAAGAAGCAGCTCGATACCGTCAAGCCGGAAGATCTCGGCGTGGACGTGAAGCCCCGTCTGTCGACCGTGAAGGTTGTGGAACCGGCCAAGCGCAGCGCTGGCCAGATGGTCCCGGATGTGGCCACGCTGGTGCAGAAGCTGAAGTCTGAAGCCAAGGTCATCTGAGCGCGCGGAGATAAAACATGACTGCACTTGTCATTGCTGAACACGACAACCAATCGATCAAGGCCGCCACGCTGAATGCCGTGACGGCAGCTGCCCAATGCGGCGGCGATGTCCACGTGCTGGTGGCTGGCTCGAATGCCAAGGCCGCTGCCGATGCCGCCGCGAAGATCGCGGGCGTGGCCAAGGTCCTGCTGGCCGATGCACCGTACTTTGCTGACCAGCTTGCCGAAAACGTGGGCGACCAGATCCTGGCCATCGCCAACGATTACTCGCACATCCTGGCGCCGGCCACGGCATCGGGCAAGAACATCCTGCCGCGCGTGGCTGCCAAGCTGGACGTGGCTCAACTGTCGGACATCACCAAGGTGGATGCCGCTGACACGTTCGAGCGCCCGATCTACGCCGGCAACGCGATTGCCACGGTGAAGTCGGCCGACAAGATCAAGGTCATCACCGTGCGTGGCACGGCGTTCGACCCGGCTGCCGCCGAAGGTGGCTCGGCCAGCGTGGAAACGCTGCCGGCCGTGGCCGACGCGGGCATCTCGCAATTCGTGTCGCGTGAAGTGACCAAGAGCGACCGTCCGGAACTGACCGCTGCCAAGATCATCGTGTCCGGTGGCCGTGGCGTGGGTTCGGGCGAGAACTACACGAAGGTGCTGACCCCGCTGGCCGACAAGCTCGGCGCAGCAATGGGCGCCTCGCGTGCGGCAGTCGATGCCGGCTTCGTGCCGAACGACTACCAGGTCGGTCAGACGGGCAAGATCGTGGCTCCGCAGCTGTACATCGCCGTCGGTATCTCGGGCGCGATCCAGCACTTGGCCGGTATGAAGGACTCCAAGGTGATCGTCGCGATCAACAAGGACGCGGAAGCCCCGATTTTCTCGGTGGCGGACTACGGCCTGGTTGGTGACCTGAACACCGTGGTGCCGGAACTGGTAGCCGCACTGGGCTGATCGCCCGCCCGGCCGGTTCCCCCTTGGTGAGCCGGCCCGTATAGAAGAACAAGAAGCCGTTCCGGGTATTTCCCGCGAGCGGCTTTTTTACAAAGACAGGAGACGTCGATGACTTATCGCGCACCGCTCAAGGACATGCTGTTCGCCATGAACGAACTGGCTGGCCTCGCGCAACTGAGCCAGTTGCCTGGCTATGAGGACGCTACCCCCGATACCGCGCAAGCCATTCTCGAGGAAGCCGCGCGCTTCAACGAGGAAGTCGTGGCGCCGCTGAACCGTGCCGGTGACATCGACCCGAGCAGCTGGAAAGACGGTGTCGTGACGACCACGCCGGGCTTCAAGGATGCGTTCCGCCAGTTTGGCGAAGGTGGCTGGCAGGGCGTGCTGCACCCGGCTGACTTCGGCGGGCAGGGCCTGCCCAAGCTCGTGGCGACGCCGTGCAACGAGATGCTCAACGCCGCGAACCTGTCGTTCGCGCTGTGCCCGCTGCTGACCGATGGCGCCATCGAGGCGCTGCTGACCGCCGGCACGGACGGGCAGAAGCAGGCCTACCTGCCGAAGCTGATCTCGGGCGAGTGGACGGGCACGATGAACCTGACCGAGCCGCAGGCCGGTTCGGACCTGGCTGCGGTGCGCACGCGTGCCGAACCGCAGGGTGACGGCACGTTCAAGATCTTCGGCACGAAGATCTTCATCACCTATGGCGAACACGACATGGCGAAGAACATCGTCCATCTGGTGCTCGCGCGCACGCCCAATGCACCGGAAGGCGTGAAGGGTATCTCGCTGTTCACCGTGCCGAAATACCTGGTCAATGCCGATGGCTCGCTGGGCGAGCGCAACGACGTGCAGTGCGTGTCGATCGAGCACAAGCTCGGCATCAAGGCCAGCCCCACTGCGGTGCTGCAATTCGGCGACCACGGCGGGGCCATCGGCACGCTGGTGGGCGAGGAGAACCGCGGCCTCGAGTACATGTTCATCATGATGAATTCGGCCCGCTTCTCGGTGGGCATGCAGGGCATTGCCGTGTCCGAGCGTGCGTACCAGCAGGCTGTGGCGTACGCGAAGGATCGTGTGCAAAGCCGCCCAGTGGATGGCTCGGCGCGCGAGGCCGTGACGATCATCCATCATCCCGACGTCAAGCGCATGTTGATGACGATGCGCGGACTGATCGAAGGCGCCCGCGCCGTGGCCTATTTCGCAGCGGCTGCCAGCGACGTGGCGCACCAGCATCCGGACGAGGCCGTGCGAAAGCAGAACATGGCGCTCTACGAGTTCCTGGTGCCGATCGTGAAGGGCTGGAGCACCGAGCTGTCGATCGACGTGACGAGCCTGGGTGTGCAGGTTCACGGCGGCATGGGCTTCATCGAGGAAACGGGCGCCGCGCAGCACTATCGCGATGCACGCATCCTGCCGATCTATGAAGGCACGACGGCCATTCAGGCCAACGACCTGGTTGGCCGCAAGACCGTGCGCGATGGCGGCGCGGTGGCGCGCAATCTCTGCGCGCAGATCGCCGAGACCGAGGCGGCGCTTGCCCTGCACGGGGGCGTAGCCTTCAAGGCAGTGTCGGCGCAGCTCAAGCAGGGCCGTGAGGCACTGGAAGCCGTGGTGCAGTTTGTGGTGGACAACGCCAAGAGCAACCCCAATGCGGTGTTCGCCGGCAGCGTGCCGTACCTGAAGCTTTGCGGCATTGTGTTCTCGGGCTGGCAGTTCGGCCGTGCCATGCTGGCGGCCGATGCGAAGCGCTCGGAAGACCCGGCGTTCTACGAGGCGAAGATCGCCACGGCACATTTCTTCGGCGAACACATCCTGTCGCAGGCGAGCTCGTTGCGCGCGGGGATTGTGGCGGGTGCGGACGCGGTGAATGCGCTGGGGGCGGAGCAGTTTTGAGGCGCTAGTTTGCCCTCTTGGTTTTTTCCCCTCTCCCTCTGGGAGAGGGGCAGGGGAGAGGGCAAGCCGTTCAAATTGCGACGTGATCGGCAAGCAGAACCTCCGGCCCTCTCCCCCAACCCCTCTCCCGCCATGCGGGAGAGGGGAGCAAAAACAGAGCGGGAGAGGGGAGCAAGCAGCAGGAAACAAAAAAGGCGACCCTCGGGTCGCCTTTTTTACGCCGTCACCGGCCTCGGCGCATGGTGCGTGCGCGCCGACTTCCGATATCGATCCACCGACAGGTCATCGGCACGAATCGCCGGACGCGCGCCCGAGACCAGGTCGGAGAGCAATTGTCCCGAACCGCAAGCCATCGTCCAACCGAGCGTGCCGTGTCCGGTGTTGAGCCACAGGCCTCGAATGCCGGCAGGGCCCACAACCGGGGTGCCGTCGGGCGTCATCGGGCGCAGGCCGGTCCAGAACGTGGCGCGGCTCACGTCGCCGGCGCCGGGGAACAGGTCGGTCACCACGTGTTCCAGCGTACGGCGCTTGCTGGGGTCGAGCGAGCGGTCGTACCCGACGATCTGCGCCATGCCGCCCACGCGGATGCGGTCGTCGAAACGCGTGATGGCAACCTTGTAGGTTTCGTCGAGCACGGTGGAAACGGGGCTCTTTTCAGCGTCGACGAGCGGCACCGTTATCGAGAAGCCCTTGAGCGGGTACACGGGCAGGTTCGACAGACCGGGTAGCACGTGCTTCACGAACGGGGTGGACCAGCTGCCCAGCGCCACGACCACGGCGTCCGCCATCATCGGCTTGCCGCCGACGAGCGCGCCGGTGACTGCATTACCTTCGGTGAGCAGTCCGTCGATCGACTGGTTGTAGCGGAACTCCACGCCAATGGATGCAGCCATGGCCGCCAGCCGCTCGGTAAACAACTGGCAATCGCCCGTTTCGTCGTTGGGTAGACGCAAGCCGCCAGCCAGCTTCTGACCCGCCGCGGCAAGCGCCGGTTCGCTCGCGCCGAGTTCTTCGCGCGAGAGCAATTGGTAGGGCACGCCTGCCTCTTCGAGCACGGCGATGTCCCGCGCTGCCGCTTCAAGCTGTGCTTGCGTGCGGAACACCTGCAGCGTGCCTTGCTGGCGGCCTTCGTAGGCAATGCCGGTATCGGCCCGCAGTGCGCGGATGCAGTCGCGGCTGTATTCGGCCAGCCGTACCATGCGCTCCTTGTTGATCGCATACCGGTCGGCGGTGCAGTTCTGCAGCATCTGCCACATCCATTGCAGTTGGAACAGCGTGCCATCGGGCTTGATGCTCAGCGGTGCGTGTTCCTGGAACATCCACTTGATGGCCTTCAGCGGCACACCCGGTGCGGCCCACGGCGATGCGTAGCCCGGCGAGATCTGGCCGGCATTGGCAAAGCTGGTACCCAGCGCGGGGCCGCCTTCGCGGTCCACCACGGTCACTTCATGACCGGCTCGGGCCAGGTACCACGCACTGGTGACGCCAATCACGCCACTGCCAAGAACAAGAACGCGCATTTTCGGGGGCTCCGTACTGCAAAAACAATCTGTCTAAGAATTCGCTTCTATACTATGGACTTTTAGCCAGTCATAGTTTCTGAACTTTTTACAGAAACAGGAAAAAATCATGAGAACGAGCCGTCAACCGATACGGGCACTGGACCGGCTGGATCGCAAGATCCTGGAGGTACTTCAGGCCGATGGCCGGATCTCGATGAAAGACCTCGCCGAGGCGGTGGGGCTGACCATCACGCCATGCATCGAGCGCGTGAAGCGGCTCGAACGTGACGGGGTCATCATGGGTTACTACGCACGGCTGAATCCGGCGTTGCTCGGCAGCGCGCTGCTGGTATTCGTGGAGATTTCGCTGGGCAACAAGTCCGGCAACATGTTCGAGCAGTTCCGCCGCGAGGTGCTGCGCATTCCCGAGGTGCTGGAGTGCCACCTGGTCTCGGGCGATTTCGATTACCTGATCAAGGCGCGTATCCGCGAGATCGGCGAGTACCGCCGGCTGCTCGGCGATATCCTGCTGCAGTTGCCTGGCGCGGCGCAGTCCAAGAGCTACGTGGTGATGGAGGAGATCAAGGAGACGCTCGCTATTCTGGTGGAGCCCCGTGAGGGTGGCGGACCCGGCATGGCCTGAAAAATGGGTTTGGGTGGCAGGGGGAATACTGTATATTTATACAGTATTCGTTTGATGTCCCGCCAAGGGGAAATCCATGCCCTCATACCGCGCGCAGGCCCAGAAGGGCAGGGGCGCCACGTCCAATGTGGAATCCCGTTTCGACGGCTGGCAGCGCGAGGTGGACCTCGACGGACTGGCTGGCGAGATCGAAGCCCATGGTGAGCGCACCGTGCCCCGCACCACGGTAACGATCGAGACCGTCCGGTCGATCATCACGCACAACCAGTCGCCGGACTTGCCTTTCGACCAGTCGATCAACGTCTATCGCGGCTGCGAGCATGGCTGCTCCTACTGCTTTGCCCGTCCGTCGCACGCCTATATGGGCTTGTCGCCCGGGCTCGATTTCGAGACCCGGCTCTTCGCCAAGCCCAACGCTGCCGAACTGCTGCGCAAGGAACTGTCGAAGAAGTCCTACCAGCCGTCCGTCATTGCCATCGGCACCAATACCGATCCCTATCAGCCGATCGAGCGGGAGATGGGCCTGGCGCGCTCCGTTCTCGAAGTGCTCGAAGCATTCAACCACCCGGTGGCGATCACGACGAAGTCCGCGCTGGTGACGCGCGACATCGACATCCTTGGCCGCATGGCCGAAAAGGGACTCGCGCGGGTCTACATCTCGGTCACGTCGTTGTCTGCCGACATCGCACGCAGGCTGGAGCCGCGCGCCAACACGCCTGCGCGGCGGCTCGAAGGCATCCGGCGACTGGCCGACGCGGGCATTCCCACCGGCGTCATGGTGGCCCCGATCATTCCGGCGCTGACCGATACCGAGATCGAACGCATCCTCGAAGCCGCCGCCGAGGCTGGCGCTGCGTCCGCCGGCTACGTGATGCTGCGGTTGCCGCTGGAAGTGCGCGATATTTTCGTCGAATGGCTCGAGCAGCACTACCCGGGCCGCAAGCGCCATGTGCTAAGCCTCATCGAGCAGATCCGCGATGGCCGGCAGAACGACTCCACGTTCGGGCAGCGGATGCGCGGCACGGGCATCTTTGCCGAACTCGTGGAAAAGAGATTCCAGCAAGCCTGCCGTCGATTCGGTCTCAACAAGGAGCGCCCCCCGCTGCGACTCGATCTGTTCAGCGTGCCGGTGCCGCCGTCCCCGCAAGGAAGCCTGTTCTGATCCCGGTGCCAATGCCGGGGGTGGACGTTATGCCGGAAGGCGATAGCCGAGATGAATGTACGTGCGTGGCTCGCGATGACCCGGCACGCCATACTGACATCCGCGTTTCACCAAGACATTCATAGCATTGGAAAAACCGGTTCTGACGTTGACGTACGACCAACTCGACCAGTGGATCGAGTCCCTCCAACCCATGCTGCTCGAAGAAAAATTCGGCGCCAGCATCGGCATATTGCGAGGCGGCGCTCCCCTCGCGTTGATGGTCTCGCACGCGATTGGCGCGCCGGTGGCATTTCTGGCCTACGACCGGCCGACCCGCCGCGTGTTGTGGAACTCGGCCGGGCCGCTGCCGCCGCCGGGAACGAAGGTGCTGCTCTGCGAGGATATTGCGGGCCGCGGGTTCACGCTGGTCGACTGCATCGCGTTCCTGGAGCGGCATGGCCTTGTGGTCAAGACGTTGACCGGGGCGTTCGACGAGATCAGCCGGATTCGCCCCGACTATGCCAACGACTCGACGGGGTTCTTCACGATGTTTCCGTGGGAGCGCCAGGCCTATACGGAACGTTATCGGGACGACTGGTCGCGCGTCGAGGCGGGTGCTGCGGAGGGCATGCGCGACGATCACGAATATGCGCGCTACGCCATCGACCTGGACGGCATCCTGCTACCCGACATCCCGCTTTCCCGATACGACGAAGACCTGGCCGCAGCGTTGCAGGAACGCGATGCGCTACTACCCTTCGAGGTCGTGCCGTCCGTCGATTTCGAGAACGTCAGGGCCGTCATCACGGGGCGGCCCAGTGTCGACCGGGCGCGCACCCAGGCATGGCTCGATCGGCACGGCTATGGCCACCTGGATCTGATGATGCGGCCGGACGGGTACGATGGAACGCCTGCCGGGGCCGCAGCCCACAAGGCGAACGCCGCGCGGCGAGCCGGGGTGACGCACTACATCGAGAGCGATCCCTTGCAGGCGCTCTTTATCGCCAGGGCGGCACCGCTATTGCGTGTGATCTGGTGGGATGCACTGCGTCAGGCGGGCATGCTGATCAACGCCGCGACGTGGCGGGAAGCCGTGCCCGGCTGAGAGGGACGCAACACGAAGGGTTTCAACGCCTTACTCCCGCAGCGTACCCGCGACCTGCAGCACGGATCGGAACAGCGTTTCCACCAGCGGCAGGGTCTGGCGGCCGGTGCGTTTGACGACGACGATGCGTCGGCGCAGCAGCGGGCTCCGGATCTTCACCTTGCTCAGTCCGTACTCGTTAAGCAGCTTGTCCGGCAGCCGGGACGGCAGGATGCTGTCGCCAACGCCCAGGGATACGAGCTTGAGAATGGCATCGACGGTTTCGGCCTCGGCGACATACGGATGCTGAAGGCCCGCGATTTCGACCATGCGACGCAACGCATAGCCCTTGGGAAATCCCACCAGCCGAAGTATCTGCTCGCGCAGGTTGATCCCCGCTTCGGCCAGTGCGGCATCGGGCGTGCGCGAGGTGACCAGGCACATGTCGTCCTCGAAGAGCGGGTGTACCGCCAGCCCGGCGGTATCCACAGCGGTGTCGTAGGCGATACCGAGATCGGCCCGGCCGGCTTCCACGAGCGCGACGACGTCCGCCGAACTGCGCCCCATCAGCGAAAGGTTGATGTCGGGGTAGTTCGCAAAGAAGCTCGCCACCGCATCAGCCAGAAAGTAATAGTTGACGGTGTGGACGAAGGCGATCCGCAACGTGCCCTGTGTGGTGCCGTGAGTCTCGCGTATGGACTCTACCGCCATGTCGATGGCGCGGTACGGCGCCTCTACGGCCGCCTGCAGCTTGCATCCGGCCTCGGTCAGCGCAACGCCGCGCCCCGTTCGTACGAACAATGGCTTGCCGACATGCGCTTCGAGCATGGCGAGTTGCTTGCTGATACCCGACTGGGTTTGTCCCACGCTGTCGGCAGCCTTGGACAATGATTCGAGTTCGGCGATCCGAAGAAAGCTTCGGAGAAGACGGTCTGGTGTTTCCATAACCTAACGGGGTGGCGACGAGCCGGATGGCCGGTTCATGCATGCAGCCTGCTCGTGCCCTGTATCCGGGTTGTGTGGAAAACGCCGGGATTTGTATCGGCGAGTAACCTCGCCGCCGGATCGGTGCCAGCGTCGCCGTACCCTACCGTTCGCGCAATGCCTCCGCCGCGCGGTTGAATGGCTTGACCAGATATTCGAGCACGGTGCGGCGCCCAGTGCGGATCTCGGCCGTCGCCACCATGCCGGGCAGAATCGGATGCCGTTTGCCGTCCTTCGTCTCCAGCCACGCATGGTCGGTCAGCACATAGACCCGGTAGTAGTAGATGCGGCGGTCCACCTGGTCTTCGATCGTGTCCGGCGAAATGCGGTCCACCTTGGCCGGCAGCGTGCCGTAGATCGAGGACTCGTAGGCCGAAATTTTCACGGTGGCTTCCTGACCGGGATGGATGAATGCGATATCGCGCGGGCTGATGCGCGCCTCCACAAGTAACTGGTCGCCCAGCGGCACGATCTCCATCAGCACGCCACCGGGTGCCACCACGCCGCCGATGGTCGAGATGCGGATGTCCTTGACGATGCCGCGCGCAGGCGATGCCAGTGCGGTGCGCCGGAGCAGGTCGGCACGGCCTTCGCGAATCTTCAGCAGGGGACCGAGATCGGCCATGGTGGTGGCGTAGTCCGATTTCAGTGCCACGTAGTATTCGCTCTGCGTGGCCGATAGCTTGGTGGTCAGCTCGGCCACCTTCTGCCGCAAACGCAGGATTTCCACTTCGTTGGTTGCACCGGTACGCAGTAACGGCAGGGCGATATTGAGTTCGTTCTGCGCCAACCGAAGCTGTTCGCGCAGGTTGCCGGCGTTCTCGCGGAAAGCGCGACGATTGGTCAGGAAGGCTTGCCGCTCGCGCTCGGTCACGGCGGGCGCTTTCGCGAGTTCGGCGGGAAACTGCACCGTATCCGCATCGTTCATCTCGGCCTGCAGTCGTGCCGCACGGGCCTGTAGCGCTGTGATCTTTTCGAGCGTTTCTTCCATCGATGATCGCGCAAGTACCGGATCGAGCGTGGCGAGTTGCTGGCCGGCCTTCACTACGTCGCCTTCGCGCACGGTCAACTCTGCCAGCAGGCCGCCTTCGAGACTCTGGATCATCTGTCCCTTCGAGGCAGGCGTGACGCGACCCTCGCCCACGGCGACCTCGTCGAGTCCGGCCAGCGCGGCCCAGGCGATGAAGATCGCCAGCGCAACGATGATCGTCCACAACAGGTAGCGGGGCGCGTCGCCGCGCTGGCCGATTCGCATCCACGTTGCAAAGGCGTCCATGGTCGTTACTCCGCCGCGCGCACGGCCGGGCCGGTTGCGGGAGACTGGCCACGCAGCGCGGCCAGCACGTCATCCTTGGGGCCGTCACGCACGATGCGGCCATTGTCGATCACGATCAGACGGTCTGCCAACGCGAGCACGGGATAGCGGTGCGTGGCCACCACCAGCGTGCGTCCGCCAAGCCATCCGCGCAACTGGCGGATGATGGCCAGTTCGGTGGCTTCATCAAGCGAGGCGGTGGGTTCGTCGAGCAGCAGCACGTTCGGCGCGCGCAACAGCGTGCGCGCCAGGATCAGCGCCTGCTTCTGGCCGCCTGAAAGTCCAACGCCGTTCTCTCGGATGCGCAGGTCCAGGCCGTGCGGCTGGTTCAGCAGCAGACGATCGGCGCAGGCCAGTCGCAGCGCAGCCAGCAGGGCGTCGTCGGTGGCCAGCGGGTCGGCAACCAGGAGGTTGTCGCGCAGCGTGCCGTAGAACAGGCTGGCTTCCTGCAACACGATGCCGACGTCGCGGCGCACATCGGCCACGTCGATCATCGGCATGGGTGTGTCGTTGAACATCACGCGGCCCTGCTGCGGCGTCGACAGCCCGGCCAGCAGGCGCAACAGCGTGGATTTTCCGGCGCCTACGCGTCCCAGGATCGCAATGCGTTCACCGGGTTCGATGCGCAGATCCGCGACCGTCAGCACAGGTTTTTCCTGCGGATCGTAACCATAGACCACGTTCTCCAACCGGTACTGGCCCAGCAATGCCGTGCGGTGATAAGCATCGCGGCCGGGTTCGTGATCGACGGGCAACGTCAGCAACGTATCGAGCGCCTGTTTGCCGACGCGCGCATTCTGGATGCGGCCCAGCACGGCGGGAATCTGCGAGAGCGGGGCGATGGTCCGGCTGGTCAGGATCGAGCAGGCCAGCACCGCGCCGAAGGACAGGTCGCCGTCGAGGATGCCGTAAACGCCAGCCACCAGCACGCCCACATAGGCCATCTGCTGCACCATCTGCGCCATGTTCATCAACAGCCCGGCCAGGAAACGCTGTTTCAGGCCCACCTCGCCGTTCACTTCGTTGGTGTGCTGCCAGAGCTTGCGGAAGCGCGGCTCCGCCTGCAGGGACTTGATGTCCTCGATGCGGTAGATCGATTCCATCAGGATGGCATTGCGCAACGCAGACTCCGACATCCCCTGCTTCGAGAGCCGCGCCAGCGGCACCTGCGCCACCACGCCGGGTAGCACCAGCAGTGGAATAGCGAGCAGCGGCACCAGCACCAGCCAGCCGCCGAGCAGCCAGATGATGAACAGGAAGGCCAGTACGAATGGCAGGTCGATCAGCACCCCGAGCGTGCTGGACGTCAGCAGTTCGCGCAACTGTTCGAGGTCTCGCAACTGGGCCACCAGCGTGCCTGGCGATTGCGGTCGCGCATCGTTGCGGATATCGAGCACGCGTGCGAAGAACATCGCCGAGAGTTTCAGATCGACCTGCTTGCCGAAGTGATCGGCAATGGCCACGCGGGCGGTGCGGATCATCAGTTCGAGCACCAGTGCCAGCAACACTCCGGCGGCCAGCACCCACAGCGTGTGGATCGAGCGCGCGGGCACCACACGGTCCCACACCTGCATCGCGAACAGCGATGTGGCGATGGCCAGCAGGTTGCCGAACAACGAGCCCAATCCCAACTCCAGCATCGTGCGCCAGTTCGTGGTGAAGGCCGCGCGCAGCCATTCTCGTGGACGGGCGGCCATGTAGGCATCGAGACGGTCGCTACGCGGGGTCTCTCGCTCGCGCACCAGCAGCACGTGCAGGCGGCCGTCGCGCAGCAGCGTGTCCAGCTTGGGCGTGCGCTCCAGCACGCCGCTATCGGTGGGCACGTGCAGCGCGGCGCGGCCTTCGGCTACGGCGACGATCATGCCGACGTAGCACGCATCCACGCACACGAGCGCGGGCAGCATCACGTCTGTCAGCGCATCGGGTGGCAAGGACACGAACTGCGCGTTGAGACCGGCTGCCGCAGCCATCTCCACCACCGCGCGGCCGGTGTCGGAGGCATCGGCCCAGGCCGCAGCGCCGCGCACGAGTTCGGGCGAATTGGGCAGGCCCAGGTGCCGCGCGGCCAGCAGGATGGCCTCGGCCCAGCGTCCGAGGTCGGTCACCTCCGGCGGCGGGTCCGGCGCGCGCTTGTCACTACTGCGATTGGCTTCCAAGTTCCTGCTCCCGTAGCAACTCCACGAACCGGCCTACCGCCACATGTGCCTTGATGCGCGCCAGCATGCTGTCTGCGATGGCGGTGATGCGTTCCTGCTCCGCGATGAAAATCTCCCGTTCGGGATTGATCACATCGGTCAGCGTGCGCTTGTTGAGCATGTATTCCTGCCAGTACAGATCGCGCGAGGCATGCAGCAAGCCGATCACTTCCTCGAAGCTGCGCTGTCGCGCCGACGCACCGGTGGCTTCGGTCGAGGCCGCGTTCAACGCGGTGCGGGCCTGCAGCCGTTCGTTGTCGAGGGAGTCCAGGGCCGCGCGCTGCTCGGCCTTGGCGGCGGCGATGCGATGCCGGTTGAGACCGCCCAGCGAGAAGTCGCCGGCAATCTGCACGCCGATCCAGGTGTCGTCGTTGGCATTGGTGGGGCCGGTGGACGCTGCGCGGCTGACGCCGACGCTGATCGCCGGAAAGCGCTCGGCTTCCGCCTGCGTGACGTGGGCCTGCGCAGCCTCCACGGCGGCGCCGGCCGCCAGCACGGACGGCGTTTGCTCCACGTCGCCGCGCTCGTCGCCCATGCTGCGCACGTCTTCGTCCGCGTTGTTCAATTCCGCCACGCGCGGTGGGCGGGCGCCAATCAACTGGGCCAGCCGCGTGGCAGCCACGTCGAAGCGGCTGCGTGCCTTGAGTTCGTCCGCACGCGCGCGCTGGATCGCCACATCGGCCATGTTGCGGTCGGATGTCACCGATAACCCGGCGCGTACACGGTCCCCGATCTTGCCGCGTATGCCGGTCAGGGCCTCGATCTGCCGCTGGGCTGCGGCCACGATCTCCTGGCTGGCGGAGAGATCGACGAACGTTGCGGCGGTGTTGGCGGCCACGTTCTCGATGCTTTCGGCCAGCAGGTGCCGGCTGCGCGTCAGCGACGCATCGGCTGCCGCCACCTTGCTCGACGTACGGCCGAAGTCGTAGACCAACTGGCTGACGCCGATTGAAGCACGCGCGCCCACGTTGTTGCCGCCGGTGCCGAAGGTGCCTCCATAGCCGGGCCGCACGCCATACTCGAGTTTTGGATACCAGGCGGCCTTGGCAACGGCCACCTCGGAGGTGCCTTGCGCCACCACGGCATTGGCGCGGCTGATGTCCGGATGGCGCGAGATCGCGATGCCGATCGCTTCTCGCATGTTCAGTCCCTGCAGCGCGACGTGCCGGGTGGTGTCGGGTGCGGTGGATGGTATGGAGGAGGGTGCCGGGAGCGGTCCCGTCACCTGCGCGAGCGCCGTGACCGGCGTTGCCGCCGTGGCGGACACCTGCCAGCCGCCAGCGATGGACACGCCCAGCAGGCCAAGCATGATCGTGAGTCGAACCCGTCGGACCGGACCGGCCACGGGTGGTGCATCCGGGTCATGAGCATGTGTCGGCAATCGGCGGCGTCCCCGATGAAGTTGGTGTCGATGGCTGGGCGTTTCTCACACAAGGATCTGATGATTGGCGAGCAGGGTCTCCAGGTTCGTGGTGACGTTGTTCAGCGTGACCAGCGTTTGCGAGCCGAACGCCCCGCCCGCGCCGTCGCGGTCTATCGACACGACGGTGTTGCCATTGACGTTGGTGACCGACAGGTAGTTGCGGATCAGGTCGCCCTGGTCGATGGTCGCCACGCCATTGACGTAGTGCGCGGGGCCATCCGCGTCGGACTGGTAGCCGATCAGCAGCGCGGAGACATCCAGGCGGTCCAGGCCGGTCTGGTTCGGGCTGGTCCCGACGTTGAAATCCGTGATCGTGTCCGTGCCATTGCCGCCGGTGCCGTTGGTGTTGTCGAAGACCTCCCAGAGGAACACGTCGCCGCCTGTGCCGCCGGTCAGCGTGTCGTTGCCGGCACCCCCGATCAACAGGTCGTTGCCTGCGCCGCCGTTGAGCGCGTCGTTGCCTGCGCCGCCGCGCAGCAGATCGTTGCCGCCCAGCCCGTTGAGCGTGTCATCCCCGCCGTAGCCGTAGAGCCGGTCGTCGCCTGCCGATCCATTCAGGGTGTTGCCGGTGGCGGTTCCTTCGACGATGGCCGAGGGCTGCGTGCCGCCGAGCAGGTTGGTCAGCACGCCGGCACTGAGCAGTTGCGCCGCACTGCTGGTGGCACTGAGGCCAGTGGAATCGGTGGCGGTGATCTGTAGTGAATTCAGCAGGCCGACATTGATGCCGAGCAGGCCGTTCGACAGCGTGACGGAGCCGAGGAATTCGTTCAGATGCAGGTTGTCGATCGTACCGCCATTCAGCGACGTGATCGTCATCACCGATGAGGCACCGATTCCGAGCAGGCCAGGGTCATTGACCACCTGGAAGCGCAGGCCCAGTTCGGCGGCCAGCGCCGCATTCGCGTTCAGTTGCTGCAGCGCCAGCAGGTCCAGCACGCCGCCGAACGAGATACGTACCTGCTGGATGTTGTTGTTGTAATCGCTCGCCGCGAAGAACTGCTGCTGCCCGAGCTCGATCAGGCCGAGCAGGTTGGCATCGGCGATGCCCAACAGTCCACCCGCATCGCGCACGGTCACCTGCGGGGCCACGTTCGTAACGATGGAGAACGCCTGCGTGGATGCGGTGCCGAGATTGCCGGCGGCATCCACCACGCGCGTGCTGACCGAGTGGGCGCCGTCCGTGAGTTGGCCCGGCGCATACCACTGCCAGCTTGTGCCGCTGACTACGGCATTGGTCCAGGTCGTGCCGCCATCGAGGCTGACCTGCAAGGCTTCACCCGCGCCCAGCGCGCCGCTCAGCGTGCCGCCAACGATGGGCGAATGATCGCCGGTGACCCAGTCGCCCACGGCGCCGGTATCGTCGGTCAGCGTCGAGATTGTGGCGGTGACGGTCGGCGCGATGGTGTCGACGGTCACGGTGAACGTGGGACTTGGCGCACTGACGTTGCCCGCTGCATCGGTGGCGGTGACGGCCAGCGCATAGGTGGCATCGGCCAGGATCGCCGTGGTGAAGCTCCAGTTGCCGCTGCCATCGGCGCGCACGGTGCCCAGCAGCGCGGAGCCGTTGTAGACCGAGACCAGGCTGTTGGCCTCGGCCGTGCCGGCCAGTGTCGGTGTGGTGTCGTTGGTGTTGCCGCCGTTGACCAGCGTGCCGGTCACGGGCGAGACGTTGTCCGTGACGGTGGTGATTACTGGTGCGGCAGGCGCCAGGGCATCTACCGTGGCAGTGGCAGCCAGGCTGGTGTTTCCGGCTGCGTCGGTCGCCGTCACGCTGATCGTGATGCCGTTGGCCAGCGCGGGCGAAGGTGCGAAAGTCCAGTTGCCGCCCGTGTCGGCCGTCACGCGAGCGTCGGCCGTGCCGTCGCCATTGAGGTCGAGGTTCACCGTGCTACCCGCTTCGGCGGTGCCGGTCAGCGCTACACCGCTGCTGCGCGTGATGACCGGAGTGAGGGGCGCATTCGTATCGACGGTCAGGTTGAACGCTGTCGTGGCTGTGCTCGTATTGCCGACGGCATCGGTGGCGGTCAGCGTCAGCGCATGGGGGCCGTTGGTCAGCGCCGGAGACGTGAACTGCCAGTTGCCGTTGATATCGGCAGTGGCCGTGCCGAGCAGGGTGAGGCCGTCGAAGACGGTGATAGTGGCGCCGGCCTCGGCCGTGCCGGCCAGCGTCGGCGTGGTGTCGTTGGTGGCTGCGCCGCTGATGAGCGTGCCGGCTACGGGGGCCACATCGTCGGTAACCGATAGCAGCACCGGCGTGGCGGGCGCGGCGGCATCCACGGTGACATTCGCAGCGGCGCTGGTATTGCCGGCGGCGTCAGTGGCGGTGGCACTCACGACAATGCCGTTGGCCAATGGCGTTGCAGGCGTGTACGTCCAGACGCCTGCGCCGTTCGCGTTGACGGTGACATCGATCACGCCATCGCCGGTGTAGTCGATGCCGACAGTGCTGTTGGCCTCTGCGCTGCCCGTCAGTGTGGTGCCGTTGGTGGCGGCAATCGTCGGCAAGACCGGCGCCACGGTATCGACCGTAAAGCTGAACGCCGTGGACGGCGCACTGGTGTTGCCCACCGCATCGGTGGCGGTGGCCGTGACGGTGTATCCACCATCGATCAGCGTGGCGGCAGTGAAGCTCCAGTTCCCGAGACCATCGGCGGCCACCGTGCCCAACAGCGTGGTGCCGCTGAACAGGCTGACGGTGCTGCCAGGCTCGGCCGTGCCCGAGAGCGTGGGCGTGGTGTCGTTGGTGCTGCCGCCGCTCAGCACGGTGCCGGCCAGCGGCAGGGTGTTGTCGGTGAGGGTGGCGATAACCGGTGCAATCGGCGCCACGCCGTCTATCGTCACGGTGGCATTGCCGCTGGTGTTACCTGCCGAATCGGTGGCCGACACGTTGACGGTTGTGCCATCGGGCAGTCGCGTGGGCGGCGTGTAGGTCCACACGCCGCCGGCAGTGGCGGTGACGGCGGTATCGGGCGTGCCGTTGCCGTCGAGATCGAGGTTCACGGTGCTGCCAGCTTCCGCCGTGCCGGTCAGTACGGTGCCGTTGCTGGCATTGACGGTGGGCACGGCAGGTGGCGTGACGTCGTTGAGGTCGATGTCGACCGTGGTGCTGTCGGCTGCGCCCGTGTTGCCGGCGCTGTCGGTGGCGGTCACCGAGACCACCACGCCATCGCCCAGCGGTGAGGCCGGCATGTAGGACCAGTTGCCGCTTGCGTCGGTGCCCACGGTGGCGTCGATGCTGCCGTTGTTGCCGATGTCGATGTTGACGAGGCTGCCTGGCTCGGCCGTGCCGGTGAGCGACGTGCCGTCGCTGGGCAGGATGTCCGGCGCGGCGGGGGGGGCGGTGTCGATGGTGAACGTGAACGATGCGCTTGCGTCGCTGCTGTTGCCTGCCGCATCGGTGGCGATGGCCGTCAGCGTATAGGTGTCGTCGGGCAGCGTGGCGGGAGAGATCTGCCAGTTGCCGTTCTCGTCGGCGACGGTGCTGCCGATTAACGTGCCGTCGTTGTACAAGGCGATGTTCGAGAAGGGCTCGGCCACGCCGGCGATCAACGGTGTGGCGTCGTTGGTCTCGCCGCCCGGCACCACCGGCACACCCGGCCCCGCGCTGTCCTTGGTGACGCTGAGGATCGACGGCGCATCGGGCACTACGGTATCCACCGTGAGCGTGAACGGTGCGCTGGCCGTGCTGGTATTCCCGGCCGCGTCAGTGGCGGTGACGGTGAACGTGTAGCTGCCATCGTCGAGCCCGTCGGGCGTGAAGGTCCACGCCCCGGTGCCACTGGCGGCGGTGACGGTACCCAGCAACGTGGTGCCGTCGTAGACGTTGATCACGCTGTCGGGCTCGGCGGTGCCGGCCAGGGTGGGCGTATCGTCGTTGGTGCTCGCGCCGCTCGACAGCGTGCCGGTGGCGGGCGGGTTGTCGTCGGTGACCGTGACGATCACGGGCGGCAGCGGCGCGGCGGCATCGATGGTGGCCGTGGCCGGACCGCTGGTGTTGCCTGCGGCATCGCTCGCAGTCACCGACACCGCCAGCCCGTTGGCCAGGCCACCCGCAGGTGCGTAGGTCCAGTTGCCGTCAGCATCGGCGGTGACGGTGGCATCGGCCTCGCTATCGCCATCCAGATCGATGTTGAGCGTGCTGCCTGCTTCGGCGGTGCCAACCAGCGCAGTGCCGCTGCGGATGTCGATGATCGGCGTGGCGGGGGGCGCGGTGTCCACGGTAAGGGTGAAGGGGGCGCTGTCCGGACCGGTGTTGCCCACGGCATCGGTGGCGGTGGCCGTGACGATGTAGGTGTCGTCGACCAGCGCCGGATCTGGCGTGAACGACCAGTTGCCGTCGGCATCGGCATCCACGGTGCCCAGCAGTGCCCCCCCGCTGTAGAGGTTGATGGTGCTGTTGGGTTCGGCGGTGCCGGTCAGCGTAGGCGTGGTGTCGTTGGTGCTGCCGCCGTCGAGTACTGGCGTGGTGAGCGGCGTCGCGTTATCGGTGGCGGACACGATGACAGGTGCGGCGGGCGCTGCGGCATCGATCGTGACCGCTGCGACGGCGCTGGTGTTGCCTGCGGCATCGGTAGCCGTCACGCCGAGTACGGCGCCGTCCGGCAGCACGGGTAAGGGGGTGTAGGTCCACGTGCCGTTGTTGTCGGCGGTAACGGTTGCGTCCGCGGCACCATCGCCGTCGAGATCGATGCCGATCACGCTGTTGGCCTCTGCCGTGCCCGTCAGCGCGGTCCCGTTGCTGCCGGTGACATTGGGCGCGTCGGGTGGCGCGGTATCGACGGTCAGCGTGAACGCGGGACTGGCGGCCCCGGTGTTGCCGGCTGCATCGGTGGCCGTGGCGGTCAGCGTATAGACGCCGTCGGTCAGCGGCACCGTGGGCGTGAAGGTCCAGTTGCCGTCTTCGTCTGCCGTGGCTGTGCCAAGCACGGCACTGCCATTGGAGATCTCGACGATGCTGCCCGGTTCGGCCGTGCCGCTCAGCAGCGGCGTGGTGTCGTTGGTGCTGTCGCCGCTGGCCAGGGCGCCTGTCGCAGGGGTCGTGTCGTCGGTGGCCGCATCGATGGATGGCGCATCGGGCGCGGCGCCGTCGATGGTGATCGTGGCCGGTTCGCTGGCGTTGCCCGCGGCATCGGTGGCGGTCACGCTGACCACGGCCCCATCGCCGAGCGTGGGCAGGGGCGTGTAGGTCCATTCGCCATCGTCGTTGGCGGTGACCGTGGCATCGGCGGTGCCATCGCCGTCGAGGTCGATGTCGATCGTGCTGTTGGCTTCCGCCGTGCCGCTCAATGTGGTGCCGTTGCTGGTGACGATGGTGGGCGCAGCGGGCGGCGTGGCGTCGACGGTCAGCGTGAAGGCCGCGCCGGGAATGCTGGTGTTGCCGGCCGGATCGGTCGCGACGGCCGTGACCGTGTAGCTGCCGTCGACCAGTGCCGGCGATGGCGAAATGGTCCAGTTGCCGTTCTCGTCCGCCACCCCCGTGCCCAGCAGCGTGGTGCCGCTGTAAAGATTGACCGTGCTGCCCGGCTGGGTGTTGCCGCTGAATGCGGGTGTGGTGTCGTTGGTGATGCCGCCGTTCAGCAATGGTCCCGTGCCGGGATCGGCGTTGTCGGTGACCGTGCCGATGGCAGGGCCTGCGGGTGGCGAGGTGTCGATGACGAGTTCGAACGCCGTGCTCGGGCCGCTGGCATTGCCAACGGCGTCGGTCGCGATGGCTTCGATTGCATACGCGCCGGGCGGCAGGGCGCTGGGCGGCGTGAATGTCCAGTTGCCGTCACCATCGACGGTCGTAGTGCCGAGCACGTTGCCGCTGACGGTGTCAGTAAGGGTGATGGTGCTGCCAGGCTCCGCGGTGCCCGCGAACGTGGGCGTAGTGTCATTGGTGCTCCCACCCGTTGTCAGCGGACCTGTGATGGGCGATGCGTTGTCAGTGACGGTGCCGATGGCAGGCGTGGGCGGTGCGCTGGCATCGACGATGGCCGTCGCCGGCTGGCTCGTGTTGCCGGCGCTGTCTGTGGCGGTCACGCTGACGGTGACGCCATCGTCAATGGGTGGGACCGGCGTGTAGGTCCAGTTGCCTTCGTCGTCGGCCTCGACGGTGGTATCGACCGTGCCGTCGTTGTTCAGGTCCAGGTTGACGGTGCTGCCGGCTTCCGCAGTGCCGGACAGTGTTGTGCCCGCGGTCGGCGCGATGGTTGGCGTGGTGGGCGGCGTGGTGTCGACGATGCTGGTATCGATCGTGGTCGATGCGGATGGGCTCGCGTTGCCCGCCGCATCGGTGGCGGTGACGGTCACCACCGCGCCGTTGCCCGGCGGCGTGTCCGGTGCATAGGACCAGTGCCCGCTGGTATCGGCCTCGACGCTGGCGTCGGCGGTGCCGTCGCCGTCGAGATCGATCAGGACGGTGCTGCCCGCATCGGCCGTGCCGGACAGGACCGCGCCATTGCTGGGCGATACCGTGGGTGTGCCGGGCGGCAAGGTATCGACGGTCAACGAGAACGGTGCCGTGGCGGCGCTGGTGTTACCTGCTGCATCGGTCACCGTGACGGTCAGCACGTGCGAGCCTTCGGACAGCGACGCAGTGGGCGTGAACTGCCAGTTGCCATCGCCATCCGCGACCACAGTACCGAGCACGGCAGTGCCGTCGTAGATCGTGACGAGGCTGTTGGCCTCGGCCCTGCCGGACAGGGTGGGCGTGGCATCGTTCGTGGTGTCCCCGCTGGCCAGCGTACCTGTCACGGGCGCCCGGTCATCGGTCACGCTGTCGAGATCGGGCGCATCGGGCACCGTGCTGTCGACGGTGGCCGCTACGGGCGCGCTGGCATTGCCCGCCACATCCGTGGCGATCACGGTGATCGTCGTGCCATCGGGCAAGGCGGGCGAGGGCACGTAGCGCCAGTTACCCGCGCCATCGGCGGTGACGATGGCATCGGCCGTGCCGTCGCCATCGAGATCGATCGAGATCAGGCTGCCCGCTTCGGCCGTGCCGGCGAGTCCTTGCGCATTGCTTTGCGTAACCGTGGGCGCGGCTGGCGGTGCGGTGTCGATGACGAGCGTGAACGGCGCGCTCGCCACGCCGGTATTGCCGGCGGCATCGGTGGCCGTGGCCGTGAACGTGTAGCTGCCGTCGGGCAGGGCGGTGCCAGGCGTGAACGACCAGTTGCCGTTGGCATCGGCCATCACGCTGCCGATCAACGTGGCGCCGTTGAAAATCTGTACGGTGCTGCCAGCCTCGGCCGTACCGGTGAGCGTCGGCGTACTGTCGTTCGCGCTGCCCCCGCTGGTGACGGGACCCGTATCCGGCGTGGCATCGTCGCTGACGTCGGTCAATACCGGGGCGGCAGGCGCTTGCGTATCGACAGTGAAATCGATCACGGTGGGTGCGCTTGTGGTGCCATCGGGTGCCGTCTGCGTGATGACGATCTGGTGGGTGCCATCCGGCAACTGCTGCGGCAGCGTGTAGCTCCAGTTGCCGTTGGCATCGGCGCGCACGGTTGCCAGCGGACGGCCGTCGAGCAGGATCGATATCGTGCTGTTGGCCGGCGCGCCGCTACCTTGCAGCGTTGGCGCGGCATTGTCGGTGGCTTGCGAGCCGTTGCTGCCGATCACGTTGCCGATGGGCGCGACGGATGGCGCGGCGGGCGTGGTGCCCGTGCCGCCGCCGCTACCACCACCGCCCACGTTGCCGCCGCTATCGCTATCGCCCCCGCCGCCGCCAGCCACGGCGGCGATGATGCCCGCACCAGCGGCCACACCCAGCAGCGCCAGCAAGGCGGTGGTGGACGTGCTCTGCGAGATCGGCGTGTAGGCCACCGCCGCGTCGGCGATCTGATCGCCCCCGGGCACCATCGCCTGGTCGAACGAAGCCAGCCAGCTGCCATCGTCCTGGACAAACACAAGGTTGTGGGTCTGTGTGCCGTTGGCGAAGAACCCCTCGATGCGCAGCGTGTGGCCGTCCTTGAACGACACCAGCAGGTCGTTGCCCTCGCGGGCGTAGTTCTGCACGCTTTCGCGCGACGCGGAAACCAGGAAGTTGGTGGGGCCTTGCGGGGCAGCCACGGAGGTGGCGCCGGCGGCGACAGAAACGTTGGCGTGGTTCTGCAATGCGGCGGGCGTGCTCATACGCGCTCCTGGCGAGAATGGTCCATATGCCCGGCGGGGCCGGGCATATCAAGGAACAATCCCCCATCTGCAGCGCGCGCCTAAGGCCGTGCCAATGCAGTTGTCTCTGTTGTTGTTATGTCTGAATGGTCAGGAATCTATCCACGAACTGTGCGAATTGCATGAAGCACAAAAAGCGAACGATTTGCCATATCGGCGAGTATGGCGAAGTAAACGCACATTTCATTTCCCCACTTACGTTTGGTTGCATCTTTGCAACCAGTGGGAATTGAAGCAGTGCGCTACTCCTGCGAGAGCGCCTTGGCGGCTTCCACCTGGGATTCGAAGAACGTCTGGAAGCTGATCGCCAGGCCGGCCATCAACAGGCCAGTGCCGATCATCAGCGAAAGGATCACGAGAATGATCACCGGCCAGCCAGAGCGCGTGGGTTGGCCGTGCGGGTTGTAGCGGGCATCCCACTTTTCGTCGGGACGCAGTCCGAACACGATGGCCGTGAGGAAGGCGGCAACGATAGACGCTCCACCGGCTACCGCAAACGTCCAGTTCAATGCCGCATTGCCGGTGCCAAATGCCATCGACGTGACGCCAATCGCACCAGCCAGCATGGCCAGCAGGTGGGTCCAGGCGAATTTGTCGCCCAGGCCATGCAGATAGAAGCGGTGCAAGCCGACACTTCCCAGCAGGAAGGCCAGCGCAACGGTGACGAGCTTGGATTTTCGGAGCGGACGTCCGGCGGGGGATTGAGGCGCGACGACAGGGGCTTGGCTTGCGGCAGGCATCGTGAGCGGGGCGATGGGGCAGGGATGCCGCATTGTACGCCCCGTCACCCAGGCGCTGGCCGAAGGGGGAGTCAGCGTCCGCCGTCGCGTCCGCGTGCCTGCCAGCCGGGGCCGACGTTGGTGGGGCGAACGTCGGTGCCGCGCATCGCACCGTTGTCGCCGGTGTTACGATCCGGTCCACCCGCCTGGCGCGCCCGCTCGTCGCGGTTGCCGGGTTCGGGGGGGCGTCCGCTCAGGCGGTCGTCGTTGCGGGCGCGTTGCTCCATGCGGTCGATTTGCTGCTGCACGTGCTGCCGATTTTCGGCGCGTACCGCGGCAACATCCCAGCTATCGGCGCCAAGGCGAACCGCGCGCACCGGATTGTCGACGGCGCGCTGCCAGAAGGCGACTTGTGCGTGGCTGGTGGCGATCGCGCCAACCAGGCCGATGACGGCCAAGGTACCAGCCACCAGTGAGCGCAGGTGGGGGCGGGCAAGCATGCGGATTCCCAATGTCCAGGTGATGAGTCAGGCGTTGGGTCCATGGTACGCAGCGCGCCTGTGATGGCCTATGCGAAACCCGTTACTGGTGTAACGGATTGTTTCGTCATTTTTGCCAGCTTTGACGCCTGTTTGGCGGCGGTTGAGGTTGCTCCATCTGAGCGGCCAGAAAGTGCATCATCGGACTGTTGCTGCAGAGCCGCTTCGCGGTTTTCGCCACGGCCCGGCGGCTCCGATGTTGCGTCGAGGGCGCTTCGGCGCCGGCGCGGGGTACGGGATCGCCCTAAGTGTTTGTTTGGGCTGCGGAACTGGGCTATACTCTTGCGTTTCGTGTTCGCACACCCCGTTTTTTCGAGGAATTTACAATGGTCGTAATCCGTCTGGCTCGCGGCGGCAGCAAGAAGCGCCCCTTCTTCAATATCGTTGCTACCGATTCGCGCAACCGTCGCGATGGCCGTTTCATCGAGCGCGTTGGCTTCTACAACCCGCTGGCGACTGAAAAGCAAGAAGGTCTGCGCCTGGTGCACGACCGTCTGGCCTACTGGCAAGGCGTTGGCGCACAACTGTCGCCGACGGTTGCCCGCCTGGTGAAGCAAGCCGCCAAGGCTGCTCCGGCTGCTGCCTGATAGTCATATCGCCTGTGCGCCGGTTTCCGGTGCGTGGCGATGTCTGACCGACGCTCCGCCAACGTGACTGGCAACGCCACCGGCCGCAAGCCGCTGAACCTGTCGAACGCCGCCACGCAAGGCGGTGCCGCTGTGCGTTCAGCAAAGCTGCCCGCCGGGCTGCTCTGTACCGACGCGCTTCCCGACGACCTCATCGAGGTTGGCTACGTGGGCGCGGCGTATGGTATCCGGGGCTGGATCAAGGTCCAGCCGCATGCGGACGACGCCTCCGCATTGCTCCACGCCCGCCGCTGGTGGCTGCTTCCTGCGCCACCCGCTGGCAGGCTGGCGGCACCGGCGTCGCCGTCGGAGGCAGTGAGCGTCAAGATTGCCCAGTCGCGTGAACATAGCGGTACCGTGGTGGCGCAAGCTACCGGTGTCTCGGAACGCAATGTGGCCGAAATGCTCAAGGGCAGGCGCGTCTGGATCCGGCGGGAGGACTTCCCCGCGCCGGAAGAGAATGAATTCTACTGGGTCGACCTGATCGGTTGTGCGGTGGTCAACGAGCAGGGCGAAGCGCTCGGCGAGGTGACTGGCCTGATCGACAATGGCGCCCATCAGATCCTCGAGGTGGCTTACCAGCTGCCGGACGGTAAGGCCGCCGAGCGGCTGATTCCGTTTGTCGACGCATATCTGCGCTCGGTGGATATTTCCGCCCGGCGCATCGTGGTCGACTGGGGGCTCGATTTCTGAAGTACTGAAGTGACGTCCTGGGAGGCGCGATGCAGTTCGACGTGATCACGCTGTTTCCCGAGATGTTCCGTGCGCTGACCGACTGGGGCATTACCAGCCGGGCGGCCAAGCAGCAGCGTTACACGCTGCGCAGCTGGAATCCCCGCGACTTCACCGTCGACAACTACCGGACGATCGACGATCGGCCGTATGGTGGCGGACCCGGCATGGTGATGCTGGCCAAGCCGCTGGACGATACGCTCGATGCCGCGGCTGCGGCGCAGCGTGACGCCGGGGTGGAAAAGCCGCATGTGGTGCTGATGTCGCCCCAAGGCGCGACGCTGACGCATGACAAGGTCATGTCGCTGGCGCAGCGCCCGGGACTGGTGCTGCTGTGCGGACGATACGAGGCCATCGACCAGCGTCTGATCGATCGTCGCGTGGACGAGGAAATCAGCCTCGGCGATTTTGTGCTGTCGGGGGGCGAACTGCCTGCGATGGCCCTGATCGACGCGGTGGTGCGGCATCTGCCCGGCGTGCTGGGCGATGCGCAATCGGCGGTGCAGGACAGCTTTGTCAACGGCCTGCTCGATTGTCCGCACTACACGAGGCCGGAAGAATATGAAGGTGTGCGGGTGCCCGACATTTTGCTCGGGGGCCATCATGCCGAGATCGAAAAATGGCGGCGGCAGCAGGCGCTGGCCAATACCGCTCGCAAGCGTCCCGACCTGATCGTGGCCGCGCGTGGGCAAGGATTGTTGTCCAAGGCCGACGAGAAGTATCTGTCGGAACTGGCGGCGAAAGCAGGGCGGGAGTTCGCTCCCGCCAAGTGAAACTACCATCCTCTGCCGGGGCCCAGCAAAGTTCTGGGGCATTGAACGCTGGCATGATGGTCAAGGAGAAAACGATGAACATCATCGAGCAGATCGAGAAGGAAGAAATCGCGCGTCTGACCGCGAACAAGTCCATCCCCGTGTTCGCACCTGGCGATACCGTTATCGTCAACGTGAATGTGGTGGAAGGTACGCGCAAGCGCGTGCAGGCTTACGAAGGTGTGGTGATCGCCCGCCGTAACCGTGGCCTGAACAGCTCCTTCATCGTGCGCAAGATCTCGTCGGGTGAAGGCGTGGAACGTACGTTCCAGCTGTACTCGCCGCTGATCGCCGGCATCGAAGTCAAGCGTCGTGGCGACGTCCGTCGCGCGAAGCTGTACTACCTGCGCGAGCGCTCGGGCAAGTCGGCACGTATCAAGGAAAAGCTGGTAGCGAAGACCCCCAAGGTCGCCGCCGCTGCAGAGTAAGCTTTTCTGACAGCACCGGGAAACCGGTGCTACGCCAGACCGGCTTTGCGAAGGACACCCCTCGGGGTGTCCTTTTTGCATTGTGGGGCGCCCGGCGCGGTACGTCGCTTCCTGTCATACTTGCCGGTGTTATGCGCCCCATATTCGATCCCGAAACACTTCCGGTCGTCGCGACCGACCATCAGCGCGCGCCGCTGTCCGCGCCGCGCATGCAGCCCGATTTCATCCGGCACCGGCTGCTCTCGCCGCCCGCCTGGGAGCCTGAACTGACCGACGAGTCGCGCATCTACGACAAAACGCGTGGGTTGCGCGAGGCCGCAGTGCTGGTGCCGTTGGTGGAGCACAAGCACGGGCTGACCGTATTGCTGACGCAACGCAATGCCAATCTCTCCTCCCATGCGGGGCAGATCAGTTTTCCGGGTGGCCGTCAGGAAACCTATGACGCCGACCGGATCGCCACGGCACTGCGCGAGACCGAAGAGGAAGTTGGTATCGGACGGGATTTCGTCGAGGTGCTGGGCTCGCTGCCCGACTACATCACGGGCACGGGCTTTCACGTGAGCCCGGTCGTGGGCCTGGTGCGGCCAGGCTTCACGCTGCAACCCGATGCGGGCGAAGTGGCCGATGTCTTCGAAGTGCCGCTGGCGTTCCTGATGGACCCATCGCGGCATGAGCGCCGCATCTATCGGTACGAGGGCGGCGAACGCCAGTTCTATGCGATGCCGTATCCGCTCGAAGCGGGTGGCCATCGCTTCATCTGGGGCGCCACGGCGGGAATGCTGCGCAACCTCTATCACCTGCTGGCGGCTTAAGCGCCCGAAGACGCTCAGGCCGCGGCGGCGTCCGAACAGTGCGGGCAACTCTTGCCCACCACGTACTTCGGATGTTGCTGTTCTTCCGACGTGACCACGGCGCGGCACGCGAAGCACTGCACCGGACCGGAGGGTTCGAGATTCGGGTTCAGGGCGGTGCGATAGTCAAAGACAAAGCAGTCGCCTTTGTAGTGGCTGCCGCCCACTTCCTCGAAATACTTCAGGATGCCGCCTTCGAGCTGGTACACGCGCTCGATGCCCGCTTCCTGCATGTGGATCGCGGCCTTTTCGCAGCGGATGCCGCCGGTGCAGAACGAGACCACGGTCTTGCCTTCCAGCGCAGCCTTGTTCTCGGCGACGGCCGGCGGGAAATCGCTGAATTTCGAGATGTTGTACTCAACGGCGTTGTCGAAGGTGCCAACCGCCACTTCGAAATCATTGCGCGTATCGAGCATCACCACGGGGCGGCCCTCGTCGTCGTGACCCTGATCGAGCCAGCGCTTGAGGTCCACCGGGTGCACCGCCGGCGCCCGACCCGATTCGGGGCGGATCAGCGGCATCTTCATCGTGATGATTTCCTTCTTGGCACGAACCAGCATGCGCTTGAAGGGCTGGTTCTCGGACAGGCTTTCCTTCGGCGCGATATCGGCGAAACGGGCGTCGGCGTGCAGCCACGTCATGAATTCGTCGATCTGTGCGCGGGTGCCGGCCAGGAACATGTTGATGCCTTCCGGCGCCAGCAGGATCGTGCCCTTGAGGCTCGCGGCGTCGCAGCGCTCGCGCATGGCGGGACGCAGGGTCTCGATATCGTCGAGCGAGACAAACTTGTAAGCCGAAATATTAACGATCTGCATGGTGCAACGCCGCTGGCCGGGCACGAAAGCGCTCGGTAACTGCCTGATTGGAAAGGCGAAATTATAGCCGTTCGGCGGCCTCCCCGATACCCGTTGCGCAATGGTCGCGGCCAGCGCCCCAGACCCTGCAGGTGACATCACTTTACGAAAAGTCTCCGCAGATCGGGCGAGGGGAGCCGGTACAATGGCGCCCTATGTCTGCACCCCGCTTCGTACACCTCCGCCTGCACTCCGAATACTCCGTCGTGGACGGCATTGTCCGTCTTGACGACGCCGTCAAGGCAGCCGCCGGCGACGGCATGGGCGCGCTCGCGCTCACCGACCTTGCCAACGCATTCGGCCTGATCCGCTTCTACAAGGAGGCCCGCGGCAGCGGCGTCAAACCGGTAGTGGGCGCTGACATCTGGCTGACCAATGCCGAGGATCGCGACAAGCCCGCGCGCATGTTGCTGCTCGTGCAGGATCGCATCGGCTACCTGAATCTCTGCGCGTTGCTGTCGCGCGCGTGGCTGAGCAACCAGTACAAAGGCCGCGCCGAGTTCGAGCCGGGCTGGTTCGAAGAACCGGGCGAAGAGGGCCTGCCGCTGGCGACGGGCCTGATCGCGCTGTCCGGTGCGATGGGTGGCGATGTCGGCCAGGCGCTGGGCAACGGCAACGTCGAGGCCGCGCGCCGCGCCGCGCAGCACTGGTCGCGTGTCTTCCCGCAACGTTTCTATATCGAACTGCAACGCGCCGGGCATCCCGGTACCGATGCGTATGTGCCGCAGGCCGTGCAATTGGCCGCCTCGATGCAGTTGCCCGTGGTGGCGACGCATCCGGTGCAGTTCATGACACCCGACGATTTCACCGCGCACGAGGCGCGCGTCTGTATCGCCGAAGGCGAACTGCTGGCCAACCCGCGCCGCATCCGCAAGTTCACGACCGACCAGTATTTCAAGACGCAGGACGAGATGGCCGCGCTGTTCGCGGACATCCCGTCGGCGCTGCAGAACTCGGTCGAGATCGCCAAGCGCTGCAACCTCACGCTGGAACTGGGCAAGCCGAGCCTGCCGCTGTTCCCGACGCCCGATGGCATGTCGCTGGATGACTACCTCATCCACATGGCCAAGGAAGGTCTGGAAAAGCGCATGGAGGTGCTGTTCCCCGACGAGGCGGAGCGCGAGCGGCAGCGGCCCGAGTACTACGCGCGGCTTGAGTTCGAAACCGGCACCATCATCAAGATGGGTTTCCCGGGCTACTTCCTGATCGTGGCGGACTTCATCAACTGGGCCAAGAACAACGGTGTGCCGGTGGGGCCGGGCCGGGGTTCGGGTGCCGGTTCGCTGGTGGCCTATGCGCTGGGCATTACCGATCTCGATCCGCTCAAGTACGCGCTGCTGTTCGAGCGTTTCCTGAATCCGGAGCGGGTCTCGATGCCCGACTTCGACATCGACTTCTGCCAGCACGGCCGTGATCGCGTGATCACGTACGTGAAGGAAAAATACGGCAAGGAAGCCGTGTCGCAGATCGCCACGTTCGGCACGATGGCAGCCAAGGCGGCCGTGCGCGACGTGGGCCGTGTGCTGGACCTGGGTTACGGTTTCGTCGATAGCGTGGCCAAGCTGATTCCGTTCAAGCCGGGCAAGCTGGTGACGCTGGAGGAAGCCAAGAAGGAAGAGCCCGCGCTGGCCGAACGCGAAGCCAACGAGGAAGAAGTGCGCCAACTGCTGGAACTGGCGCAGCGTGTGGAAGGCATGACGCGTAACGTCGGCATGCACGCCGGTGGTGTGCTGATCGCGCCGGGCCGCCTGACCGATTTCTGCCCGCTGTACACGCAGGGCACGGACGGCATGAGCGGCGTGGTGAGCCAGTACGACAAGGACGACGTGGAAGCGGCCGGCCTGGTCAAGTTCGACTTCTTGGGCCTGACCACGCTGACGATTCTCGACTGGGCCGAGCGTTATATCCGCCGACTCGATCCGTCAAAGGCCGACTGGAACTGCAGCCAGATTCCACTTGATGACGGCCCGGCCTTCGAGATCCTCAAGAGCGCCAACACGGTGGCGGTGTTCCAGCTGGAAAGCCGCGGCATGCAGGGCATGCTCAAGGACGCCAAGCCTGACCGCTTCGAGGACATCATCGCGCTGGTGGCGCTGTATCGACCAGGCCCGATGGACCTGATCCCGAGCTTCTGCGCACGCAAGCATGGCCGCGAGAAGGTGGAGTACCCCGATCCGCGCGTCGAACCCGTGCTCAAGGAGACCTACGGCATCATGGTCTACCAGGAGCAGGTGATGCAGATGGCGCAGATCATCGGCGGCTACTCGCTGGGTGGTGCCGACCTGCTGCGCCGCGCGATGGGCAAGAAGAAGGCCGAGGAAATGGCCAAGCACCGCGAACTGTTCCGCGCCGGTGCCGACAAGAACGGGCTGAGCGCGCAACAGGCCGATGACATCTTCGACCTGATGGAGAAGTTCGCGGGCTACGGCTTCAACAAGTCGCACGCGGCGGCTTACGCGCTGCTGGCGTACTTCACGGCGTGGCTCAAGGCGCATCACCCGGCCGAATTCATGGCAGCCAATATGTCGCTGGCCATGGACGACACGGACAAGGTCAAGATCCTGTTCGAGGATTGCCGCCTGAACAAGCTGACCGTGCTGCCGCCGGACGTCAACGCCAGCGAATACCGCTTTGCGCCGACCGATGCGAAGACGATCCGCTATGGCCTGGGCGGCATCAAGGGTTCGGGGCAGGGCGCGATCGAAGACATCCTGCGCGCACGCGAAGAGCGGCCGTTCACGGACCTGTTCGATTTCTGCGAGCGCGTGGATCGTCGCCAGGTCAATCGCCGCACGATCGAGGCACTGATCCGCGCCGGTGCGTTTGACAGCCTCAACAACAATCGCGCGCAGCTGCTGGCCTCGGTGTCGATCGCGATGGAAGCGGCCGAGCAGAAGGCGGAATCGGCCAACCAGGTGTCGCTGTTCGACCTGATGGAAGACGCCGGCGAGGCGCATCGTCCGGAACTGGTCTCGGAGCCGGCCTGGACTGCCAAGCGCACGCTGCAGGAAGAGAAGCAGGCGCTGGGGTATTACTTCTCCGGCCATCTGTTCGATGCGTCGCGCGACGAGGTGCGCAAGTTCCTCAAGGGCACGCTGGCCGCGCTGGAGAAGGAAGTGCAGGGCAACGGCGGCGGCTATGGCCGCGACGTGCGCGGCCGTGCGGTGGCGGGCGTGATCATGGGCGTGCGTACGCAGATGACGCAGCGCGGCAAGCTGATTATCGTGATGATCGACGATGGCACGGCGCAGATCGAGATGACCGTGTTCAACGAGCTGTACGACGCCAACCGGCACATGTTCAAGGAAGACGAACTGATCATCGCGCAGGGCAACGCGCGGCATGACACGTTCACGGGCGGCGTGCGCTTCACGGCAGAGACGGTGATGGATCTTGTGGCGGCGCGTGCCAAGTATGCCGAGGCGGTGTGCCTGGGCTTCAATGGCAATGCTTCGACCGAACGTCTGCGCGAACTGCTGACGCCGTACCTCGCCAGCGTGGCGCAGTCGCCGGGCCTGCCGGTTCGCGTCAGCTACGTCAACAAGACCGCTCAGTGCGAAGCCATGCTTGGCGCGCAATGGCAGATCACGCCATCCGAGGAGGCGCTGACGAATCTTCGCAGCGCGCTCGGCGACAGCGTGAAGATGATCTATGGCTGAGGCCATGCCGATGGTTGCCTCGAAGGACATCGCCCCCGTGGCCGGGCGCCGCCAGCGTGTGCTGTTCCACGTCACGCACTTCCTGCATGGCGGCATCGAGACCTCGTTGGTATCACTGCTGGCCTCGCTCGATCCGGAACACTTCGAACTGGGTTTGACGATCACGTATCCGTCGCCGGAACTGGAATCGCATTTCCGCGCCCGGCTGCCCGCGCATGTGAAGGTACATGTGCTGGCGCCGGAGCGCTGGCTGTCGCATTGCCGTCAGTTGAAGAAGCAGCGGAAGCTTGGGCCGCTTGGCAAGATCTATGAAGAGGCGTTGCTGCCGCCGGTCCGCAAGCCGCTGATGCGGCGCCGCTTTCTGAGCATTCTCAAGCAGGGTGGGCCGGGCGGATACGACGCCGTAGTCGACTACGACATGTCGCTGTCGCGCATCACGGGGCCGCTGGCCGTGCCGATGATCGGCTATCAGCATTTCAGCGTCGCGCACCTGGCCGATGGTCACGAGCGGAAGCTGCGCAAGCTGCGGCACCAGTGCAAGGTGGATTACGACGCGGTGGTGCTGCTGACCGACAGCATGCTCGCCGATGCGCGCGTGCTGTTGCCCGATGCCGCCGACAAGCTCGTGCGCCTCTACAACGCCATCGATATCGCGAACATCCGTACCCGGGCGCAGCAGCCGCTGGAACCCGGTGTGGCGCCACAAGGCCCGTTCATCGTATCGGTGGGACGTCTGGAAGAAAGCCAGAAGGATTTTGCGTCTTTACTGCATGCCTATGCCCGGCTGGCCGGGCAGGGGATTGCGGAAGATCTCGTCATTGTGGGCGATGGGGCATCGCGTCAGCATCTCGAAGCGCTGGCGCAATCGCTGGGCATTGCCAGCCGCGTGACGTTTGCCGGATTCCAGTCGAATCCGCATGCGTGGATCGGCCATGCGCGCCTGCTGGCGTTTAGCTCGAAGATGGAAGGGTTGCCGAACGTGCTGCTCGAAGGGCTGGCGGCGGGGCAGGTGGTGGTCAGTACGGATTGTCCGACCGGTCCGCGCGAGATTCTCGACGATGGCCGCGCCGGCCTGCTCGTCCCGGTAGGCGATGTAGCAGGTCTGGCCGAGGCCATCGACCGTGGCCTGCATGACGAGGCGCTGCGCGCGGCATTGCTGGCGCACGCCGCGCATCACATCGAACAGATGGGCTTTGGTCCGACCGCGCAGGCGTTCAGTGCGCTGGTCGATCGCCTGACGCGGCAGGCTGCTTCGCCTGCTGGTGCAGCAGCCAGAGCTTGATGTACTTGTAGTAGCTCGCCTGACCGTTCATCAGCGCGACGGCGAGTCCTTGCGGTCCATCCATGAAGCCGCGACGCAGCAGGTAGGTGCGCAGGAAGGCCCAGGCACCATGGCCCCATGCACTGGCGACCGAGGCGGACTTGCCGCGCTGGAATGCCTGGCGGGCGCCGAGGGTCGAATAGTGGTCGATCTTGCCGAGCACCTGCGAGAAGTTGTCGTAGGTGTAGTGCAGCAGCGGGGTTTGCAGATGGCCGATGGGGCCATCGGTCACCACGTTTTCGTGGACGATGTCGTCGGTGAAGCGCGCCTTGCCGACGCGGAACACGCGGGTCAGGCGATCCGGATACCAGCCGCTGTGGCGCATGAACCGGCCGCAGAAGCGCGAGAGGCGCGGCATGTCGTAGGCGTCGGCCTCGTTGGCGTTGATCGCGGAAAGGATCTCGTCGCGCAGGGCGGGCGTGACGCGCTCGTCGGCGTCGATGGACAGTACCCATTCGGTCTGCACCTTCGACAAGGCCAGGTTTTTTTGCGGTCCGAAGCCGGGCCAGGTAGCCGTTTCATGGACTTCTGCCCCCATGGCGCGCGCGGTTTCCACCGTGCCGTCGGTGCTGCCGGAGTCCACTATAATCGCGCGGTCGCACCAGGAGACGCTTTCGAGGCACTCCCGGATATTGTGTGCCTCGTTTTTGGTAATCAGTACGACTGAGATTTTCATAGAGATGCTTGCGACGGTAGCCCGCAGTCCGGATTTGCCCGCCATTCTAGCGGCAGACGGCGCGTGCCCCGCTCGGCAAGTGGAGCAAACGTGAACGACAACACAAAACAAACGCCTCAGGAAACCGATACCCTCAAGCGCGTATGGTCCTACCTGAAGCCCGAGATGCGCAATTTCGTGCTCGCGATCGTGGCCATGGCCCTGGTCGCGGCGAGCGAGGGCATTATCCCCAAGGTGGTGAACGACCTGCTCGACAAGGGCTTTGGCGGCGCCTACTCAGGCAAGCTCTGGCACGTTCCCGCGTTGCTGGTGGGCGTGGCACTGGTGCGCGGCGTGGCGCAGTTCGCGTCGGGGTACCTGCTGTCGATGATTTCGAACAAGGTGCTGCTGAAGATGCGCATGCAGATGTTCGAGCGCATGCTGCGCGCGCCAGCGCTGTTCTATCACCGCAACACTGCCGCATCGCTGATCAACGCCGTGATCTTCGAAGTCAATCAGGTGATGCAGATCCTGACAGGCGTGCTGATCACGCTGGTGCGTGACTCGCTGACCGTGCTGGCCCTGCTGATCTACCTGTTCTATACGAACTGGCGCCTGACGCTGGTGGTGGCGGTGCTGCTGCCGACCATCGGCTTCGTGATGGCGAAGGTGAATCGCCGCTTGCGCCGCCTGAATCGCGAGCACCAGACGCTGACCAATACGGCGGCCTATGTCGTCGAGGAAGCGGCGGGTGGCTACAAGGTGGTCAAGCTGCACGGCGGCGAAGCCTACGAAACCGCGCGCTTTGCGACGATGGCCGAGCGGCTGCGCGGCTACTCGATGCGCATGGCCGTGGCGGGCGGGCTGAACCAGCCTGTGACGGCGTTCCTGGCGTCGCTGGCGCTGTCGGTGATCCTGACCATCGCCATGGTGCAGGCCCAGGCCGACCAGACGACGATTGGCGGTTTCACTGGCTTCGTGATGGCGATGCTGCTGTTGATCTCGCCGCTCAAGCACCTGACCGATTTGAACCAGCCGCTGCAACGTGGCCTGACGGCCGCCGAAATGATCTTCCGCCTGATCGACGAACCCGTGGAGCCGTTGGTGGGTGGCGCCGCGCTGGAACGCGCGCAGGGCGATCTGGTGTTCGACAACGTTGGTTTCCGCTATGGCGACGCTGGCCGTGCGGCACTGAACCATGTGAGCTTCCGTGCCGCACCGGGTGAGGTGGTGGCACTGGTGGGTCCGTCGGGCAGTGGCAAGACCACCCTGGTCAATCTGGTGCCGCGTTTCTTCGATCCGACCGAAGGCCGCATCATGCTCGACGGCAAGCCGATCGATTCGTTCTCGCTCAACGACCTGCGTCGCCAGATTGCATTCGTGAGCCAGGACGTGGTGCTGTTCAACGATACCGTGGCGGCCAACGTGGCGTATGGCGTACATCCGCGTGAAGCCATCGACATGGCGCGCGTGGAGCGCGCGCTGGCAGCGGCCTACCTGACCGACACGGTGAAGGGCCTGCCCGAAGGGCTGGAAACCAATATCGGTGACAACGGCATGAAGCTGTCGGGCGGCCAGCGCCAGCGTCTGGCGATTGCCCGTGCCATCTACAAGGATGCGCCGATACTGATCCTCGACGAAGCCACTTCGGCGCTCGATTCGGAATCGGAACGCCAGGTCCAGGCTGCGCTCGAATCGTTGATGGTGGGCCGCACCACGCTGGTGATTGCACACCGCCTGTCGACCATCGAGAACGCCGATCGCATCGTGGTGCTCGAACAGGGCCGCGTGGCAGAGTCCGGCAGCCATGCCGACCTGCTGGCCGCCAATGGCCTGTACGCCGGCCTGCATCGCATCCAGTTCGCCACTGCCGCGCACTGAGCAAGCACTATCAGCAAGGATTCACGGCCGTGGCACCGCGCCACGGCCGGGCATGTACCAACAGGGGACATATACCCCGAGGAGACAGACATGACCACGCAGTCCGCCACCACCCCTCTCATCAGCCGCTTCCCCGTTCCAGCGATTGCCGACCTGCCCGAAGATTTGCGGCAGCGCGTGCTGGAAGTCCAGGAGAAAGCCGGCTTCGTGCCTAATGTGTTTCTTGCCTTGGCGCATCGTCCCGCCGAGTGCCGCGCATTCTTCGCCTATCACGACGCGCTGATGCTCAAGGAAACGGGCAACCTGACCAAAGGCGACCGCGAGATGATCGTGGTGGCAACGTCAGGTGTGAACCAGTGCCTGTATTGCGTGGTGGCGCACGGCGCGATCCTGCGCATCTACGAGAAGAAACCGCTGGTGGCCGATCAGGTAGCGGTCAACTATCGCAAGGCAGACATCGCACCACGCCAGCGCGCCATGCTCGATTTCGCGATGAAGGTGTGCGAGGCGTCGCACACGGTAGGCGACGCCGATTTCGAGGCGCTGCGCGCGCATGGATTCGACGAGGAAGACGCCTGGGATATTGCCGCGATCACGGCGTTCTTTGGATTGTCGAATCGCATGGCGAATACGATCAGTATGCGGCCGAATGACGAGTTTTATTTGATGGGGCGGGTGGGGAAGGTGAAGTAACGTCTCGCCTCGACCGCCGGGTTTGCTCCCCTCTCCCGCAACGCGGGAGAGGGGAGGGGGTGAGGGCCAGCGTTTCAAGCCCTAACCACGCATCCGCATAGCGACGGCTCGCCCTCACCCCCAACCCCTCTCCCGCAAGGCGGGAGAGGGGAGTAAAACCGGGAGAGGGGAACCGGTCCGTGGCGGATCACTGTTCAGCGCACCTGCGCACACGCCCCGCTCTTCGGATCGAACAGCACCGGCCACGCCTGCTCATAAATTCCCGGTGTGCAGTACTTCTCGCACTTGGCGTGCGCCAGCGTGATGCGGCGCGGATCTTGCCAGACCATCAGCTTGCAGCCGCCGCCATCTACCGCATGCAGTTCGATGTGTGGTGTCTGCTGTACCTGTTTGAACTGGGCGAGGTCGAACTGGCATGAGCCTTTGCGCGAGACCCATAGTTTCCAGGTCAACGTCTGTACGGCGTTGCGCGAGACACGCACCACGGCGTCTTCGCGAAAGCCGTCTTCCTCGGTGCGCTTGCACGCGCCCGCCATGTTGATCTCGCGTGCGGCGATGGGCGTGGCGCGGGCCTGCGGTGCGGGCGGGTAGGTCTTGTCGGCATTGACCGTCGGACCGGCCAGTGGCGGGGATCGATCCACGCGCTCCTGTAGCGGCGCGCATCCGACGCATAAAAAAAGAGCCAGCAGGGCTGGCTTTGCGATCGTGGTTGACTTCATGTGCGACCCCTCGTGCGTCCGTCACCTTTCACCTTCAATGTAGGGGATGGGGGCACAAAGGCCAGCCGGAAGTGTTCGGTACTAGCCCTATTGGGCGAACCGCCGGGCCACCGTCTATAGTCAATGGATATTCCGCGCGCCCAACTCGGGCGCGCTTTTTTTTTCGTCAAACGCTCGTTTCAACCATCTCGCGCTCGCGCGGCGCGGCGTGCTGCACGGCCGGATAGCCGGCGGCGAACACCAGCCGGCCCGCCGACCACGTGTGCGTGACCAGTGGCTGGCCAGCTACGCTGGCCACGGCGATCACATCGGCGCGCTTGCCGACGGCCAGGCGACCGCGATCGTGCAGCAGGCAGGCGTCGGCCGGATTGGCGCTGACCAATGCCAGTGCCTCGTTGAGCGGCAGCTCTGCCTGCTGCGCGGCGGCAAAGGCGGCGGCGATCAGCGTCGAGGGCTGGTAGTCCGAGCAGAGGATGTCGCCCACGCCTGCCAGGATGGCGTCGATGGCCCGCATCGATCCGCTCTGGCTCTTGCCGCGCAGCACGTTGGGTGCGCCAAGGATTGTCGGCAGCGCATGGCTTGATGCCGCCTGCGCCGTCTCCACGTTGATCGGGAATTCGCTCATGCGCACGCCAAGCGCCTGCATGGCAGCGATGCGCTGGGGCGAATCGTCGTCGTGGCTGGCAGTGGGAATGCCCAGTGCATGGGCTTTCGCTACCAGCTGGTTCACGCGCTCGGTGGCGCCATCCATATCGGCAAACTTCTTCGCGGCGGCCTCGGCGGCGGCCTCGCGGCTCATGCCGTGGTTGCCCATCATGTACGTGAGGTAGGCGTCGAGTGTCTTGAACTGACCCTGGCCCGGCGAGTGGTCCATGACCGACAGCAGGTCCACCACCCCTTCTGACATCAGCATTTCCAGCGCGGGCACGGCGGATGCGTCGCTCACTTCATAGCGGCAGTGGATGCGGTTATCGACAAGGCTGTGGCTGCGATAGGCGGCCACAGCGCGTACCAGCGTGGCCGCGGTCTCGTTGTTGCGCACGCCGAACGCATTGCTGGCGAACGACAGCGCGTGATACGGCGTGGTGATGCCGGCTGCGGCGTTGCGGCGATCGACCTGCGCCACGGCGAAATCGAGCGGGAACAGCACATTGGCGCGCGGCTCGGCTTCCTTTTCGATGGCGTCGCAATGCACGTCGATCAGGCCGGGCATCACGGTGTGGCCGCGCAGGTCGACGATCTGCGCGTGAGCCGGTGCCGAAGCCGGTTCGATGGCGGTGATCTGGCCGTCTGTGATCACCATCGCGCTGTCGTGCAGCACGCGGTCAGGCAGCACCAGCGTGGCGTGCGTGAGGTAGGTAGCAGTCATGTCCGGTTCCGGTTCAGAGCGTCGGGCAGGTTCAGGCGTTGGCGGCCACCACGGGCTGCAGAGGCAGCGCGCGGGTGGCGACGGCATCGCGTACGGCTTCGTCATGGAAGATGCCGATCAGCGCGCGGCCCTCGGCCAGCACTTCGCGAATCAGTTCGATCACCACGGCGCGGTTATCGGCGTCGAGCGATGCGGTGGGTTCGTCTAGCAGCAGGATCGGGTGGCCGCCGATCAGACCGCGCGCGATGTTCACGCGTTGCTGTTCGCCGCCCGAGAACGTGGCGGGTGGCAGATCCCACAAACGGCGCGGCAGGTTCAGGCGTTCGAGCAGCACGGCAGCGCGGGCGCGGGCTTCTTCAAGGCTGGTGCCGCGCTGTTGCAGCGGATCGGCCACCACGTCGAGCGCCGAGACGCGCGGGATGGCGCGCAGGAACTGCGAGACATAGCCGATCACATCGCGGCGCAGCTTCAGCACGCGTTGTTCGGGCGCCTGCGTCAGCTCTACCCACGGCTCGCCGGCTTCGCTCGTATCGCGCAGGCGGATGGTGCCTTCCGTGGCGAGGTAGTTGCCATAGAGACAGCGCAGCAGCGTGCTCTTGCCCGTGCCGGATCGACCCGAGAGCACGACGCATTCGCCACGCGACGCATCGAAATCGATGGCCTGCAACACTGGCAGGCGAATGCCACCCTGGTTGTGCAGCGTGAACATCTTGCCGAGGCCGCGTACCTCGATCAGCTTGGCGGAATCGTTCTGCATCATGTTCAGCCCTGAAGAATGGAGGAGACCAGCAACTGCGTGTACGGGTGCTGCGGGTCGTCGAGAATCTGGTCGGTCAGGCCCTGTTCCACCACGCGCCCGCCCTGCATCACCAGCGTGCGGTGCGCCAGCAGGCGCGCCACGGCGAGATCGTGCGTGACGAGAATGGCGGCGAGACCAAGATCGTTGACGAGGCGGCGCATCAGATCGAGCAGGCGCGCCTGCACGGAGACATCGAGCGATGCCGTGGGCTCGTCCATGAACACCAGGCGCGGATGCGTGACGAGGTTGCGCGCGATCTGCAGGCGTTGCTGCATGCCGCCCGAGAACGTGCTCGGCACATCGTCGAGCCGCCCGAGATCGATCTCCATCTTTTCGAGCCACGCACCGGCGATTTCACGCAGATCACCATAGTGGCGATTGCCCACGGCCATCAGGCGTTCGGCGATGTTGGCACCGGCGCTGACCTGCATGCGCAGGCCGTCGCGGGCATGCTGGCGCACGAAGCCCCAGTCGGTACGTGCGAGCAGACGCATGCGTGCGCTGGAGAGTGCGGCGAGATCGGTCAGGCCGGTCTCGCGCATGTCATAGCTGACGCTGCCGCGTTGGGCGCGTACCTGCATCGACAGCGCTTGCAGCAGCGTGCTCTTGCCCGAGCCGGATTCACCGACCACGCAAAGCACTTCGCCGGGATAGAGATCGAAATTGACGTCGTGGCAGCCGTGCACGCCATCCCAGGTGTGCGTGAGGTTGCGGACGGAGAGCAGGGGCGTGGGGTTCATTGTGCGGCTCCTGCCTGATCCAGCGCCTGTGTAGCTTGCCGGTTGGCGCAGTACTCGGTGTCCGAGCACACGAACATGCGTGTACCAGCATCGTCGGTGATGATTTCGTCGAGGTAGCTGTCGGTGGCACCGCATTGCGCGCAGCAGCTTGCCCACTTCTCGACCGTGAACGGATGATCGACAAAATCGAGACTCTTGACCGTGGTGTACGGTGGCACGGCATAGACACGCTTCTCGCGGCCAGCGCCGAACAGCATCAGCGCGGGGCTGCGGTCGAGCTTGGGATTGTCGAACTTCGGGATCGGCGACGGACGCATCATGTAGCGCTGGTTCACGATCACCGGATAGTCGTACGTGGTGGCGATGTGGCCGTGGTGCGCGATGTCCTCGTACAGCTTCACATGCATCGATCCGTACTCGGCCAGCGCATGCATCGTGCGCGTCTCGGTCTCACTCGGCTCCAGCCAGCGCAGCGGTTCGGGGATCGGTACCTGATAGACCATGGTCTGCCCAGCGCCCAGCTTTGTCTCCGGAATGCGGTGACGCGTCTGGATGATCGTCGCTTCGACGGTGCGCTCGGTGGTTTGCACACCGGTCACGCGGCCGAAGAAGCGGCGGATGTTGATCGCGTTCGTGGTGTCGTCCGAACCCTGGTCGATGACCTTGAGCACATCCTGTCGACCGATGATTGCAGCGGTGACCTGAATGCCGCCCGTGCCCCATCCATAGGGCAGAGGCATTTCGCGGCTGCCGAATGGCACCTGATAGCCGGGAATCGCCACGGCCTTCAGCAATGCGCGGCGCAGCATGCGCTTGGTGGATTCGTCGAGGTAGCCGAAGTTGTAGTGGTCGTCGCGCGCAACGCCCTGCGGCGGATTGTGGATCTGGGTGGCGGTGCTCATGCCAGGGATTCCTCTTGCGATTGCGTTTGCGGCGTGGGCTGCGATGCGGCTTGCGATTCGGACAGCGACGGCGTGGCATTCGATGCTGCTTCCTGCTCGGCGCGCAGGCGGCGCAGCAGCTCCAGATTGGCCTGGAAGTCCACGTAGTGGGGCAGCTTCAAATGCTGCACAAAGCCCGACGCTTCCACGTTGTCGCTGTGGTACAGCATGAACTCCACATCGTTGGCCGGATTGTCGGCGGTCTCGCCCAATTCGGCGGCGCGCATCGCGCGGTCTGCCAGTGCCATCGACATGGCCTTGCGTTCGTTGTAGCCGAACACGAGTCCGTAGCCGCGCGTGAGACGCGGTGATTCATCGGCGTTGCCATCGAACTGGCTGATCATCTGGCATTCGGTGACTTCCACTTCGCCGATGGTCACGGCGAAGCCAAGTTCCTCGATGAACATTTCCACTTCGGTGCTGCCGTAGCGGATTTCCGCTGCAAACGGGTGCGAGTTGCCGTAGCCGCGCTGCGTGGAGTAACCCATCGACAGCAGGAAGCCTTCGTCGGCGCGCGCCAGGTTTTGCAGGCGCGCGGGACGTTCGGCGGGGAACGTCAGCGGTTCGCGCGTGAGGTCCGGCGGTGTGGGATCTCCAGCAGGAATCGTGTCGGCTTCGACAAACGATTCGGCTTCGAGCAGTCCCGTCACGCGCGGCATGTTCGGGGAGAGCGGTTCGGGTGACGGCGGCAGCGGCGCGGGATCTCGGCTCGCTTCGAGCGAGAAATCGAGCAGGCGCTGCGTGTAGTCGTACGTGGGTCCAAGCACCTGCCCACCGGGGACGTCCTTGAACGTGGACGAGATGCGGCGCTGCAGCTTCATCTTGCCGGTATCGAGCGGTGCGGTGTAGCCGAAGCGCGCAAGCGTGGTGCGGTAGGCGCGCAGCAGGAAGATCGCTTCGATTTGATCGCCGGCTGCCTGTTTGATGGCGAGCGCCGCGAGGTGCGGGTCGTAGAGCGAGCCTTCGGCCATCACACGCGATACGGCCAGTGGCATCTGTTCGCGGATCTGCGTGAGCGTGAGTTCGGGCACCGACGTGTCGCCGCGACGGTATGTGTCGAGCATCTGGTAGGAGTTCAGGATGGCGCGTTCACCACCCTTGACGGCTACGTACATGACTCAGTCCTCCAGTGCCACTTGCGTGGTGCGCGTCATCGCGCAGAATTGGTTGCCGCTGGCGAGCAACACATCGACGCCGAGCGGGAACAGCGCATTGTTTGCGTGCCATTGCGCAACGAAATCGGCGGGCAAGCCGATGGCACGCAGCGTCTGCGTGGTCTCGATGCCAGGGCCGCGCAGCGTGTACGTGGTGCCGTCGGTGAGCGATGGCAGCTCGACGATCAGCGTGGCCGAGCGATCGGGATACTCGGGCAGGCCCTGCGCGCATGCGGCGAGCGCAGGCATCGCATAGCCAGCAGGCACGCAGACGAACGTGGCATCGCCCACGGTATCGACCAGCGGACAGCCGCAATGAAAACGCAGGAAGGCGCGTGCCGCAGCAGGAATCTCGGCGGGCAGCCATACGGGCGTGTCGGGATCGGCCAGCGTCAGCAGCAGGGCCGAAAGCGCGGGCGACAGGCCATCGGGTTGGCCGGTGGCGACTGGCAGGGTGTCGAGCCGACCCGGATGCGCGAACGCTTCGAGCGTGGCGCGGAAGACCTGCTGGGCATCGTCGACGGGATTGTCGAAGCCGGACAGCAGCGAAGTAGCGGGGGTTTGCATCGGATTCTGCGTGGAGATCTGGGAAGGCATATCAGTCTTCTCCGCGTGCCATCGTGAAGAACTCCACGCGGGTTTGCGCGGCGGTGGCGGCCTGGTGTGCAGCGTGCGCATCGAGCGCCTGCGAGAGCGGGGCGATCACGGTGTCCTGCACACGCTGGTGCCAAGTGGGGCGTTGCAGCAGTGCATCGAGCACGGCAGCCTGTTCGGCGTGGCGCGTGCCGCGTCCCTGTACATAGGACACGCCTGCGGTGGCTGCCTGTCCTTCAACTGCGTCGAGCACCACGGCGCAACGCGTGACCGACATCTCGCCCAAGTTGAACTGCACGCCGGTGCCGCCGGCACGCGCCCGCACCATGGCCATGCCAGATTCGGGCTTGCGCAGCAGGCGATACGTGGGCGGGGTCGTTGCTTCCAGCAAGCGCGAGTAGGCAGCGTCAAGCGCATCCGACTGGGTCAGGGCCAGAATCCGCAGCCATGCGGCGCGCGCCCGATTCGCCGCATCCGCCTCACGGCTGCCCGGATTGGCGGTTTCTTTTTGCATGATCACCCCTATACGTCTATACGTTTAGATGTAAACTAACACAACACGGCGATACTAGACCACAGCCAGATGAACGTTTCATGACGGGTGCCGGCTTTGCTCGGACACGCCAACGGCGCTGCCGGAGTGAGGCACAATCGCACGCTATCGATGAAGCATTGATGACACAGGGTTGAAGATGTCTGAACGGGAAGTGGAACGCGGCTCGGGCGTAGCCGTATGGCGCCAGATTGGCGAGGCCTTGGCGGACGACATCCGCAACAAGCTCTATGGTCCTGGCGAGCAACTGCCACCGGAGCCGGAACTGGCCACGCGCTTCAGCGTCAATCGTCACACCATCCGGCGTGCGATGGGCGAACTGGAACTGAGCGGCCTGGTGCGGATCGAGCAAGGACGTGGCACGTTCGTGCAGGAACATGCTATCGATTACGCGATTGGACGCCGCACGCGTTTCTCGCAGAATCTCGCTGCGCAAGGCATGCGCGGTCACCTGGAAATTGTGGAGAGCCAGAAGATCCGCGCGCCGGAAGTGGCCAAGCACCTGGGCCTGTCGCGGACGGCTGACGTGCTGCATATCCAGATGGTGGGCAAGGCCGAGGGACGCACCATCGACGTGGCCGAGCACTACTTCGATCTGAAGCGCTTTCCGGAGCTGGACGAACTGGCGCGTGAAACGCAATCGATCTCGCGCGCACTCGCCAAGTACGGAATTGCCGACTACACGCGCAAGTGGTCGCGTATCACCGCTGCCATGCCCAGTGCGCCGGTGGCACGGTTGTTGAACCAGCCGAAGACCCGGCCCGTGCTGCAAGTGGAGGCGCTGAACGTCGACATCGATGGCGAGCCAGTGCAGTACAGCATGACCCGTTTTGCCGGAGACTGGGTACAACTCACGGTGGCCGACAACGACTAAACTGGGACGTGTCGTGGATCGATGCGGCGGTCCGGTCGCATTGGTCTAGACATCTGTCTGTCATGTGCCCACGCTAACGTAACGCCCATGCATACGACCACGCAAAACCATACGGCCGCCCTGAGCGGCATCACCGGCCGCCGGGTGCTTGGCGCAGCCGGCATTGCCCCCGCTACCCTCGGCTTTGCGCAAGGCAGCATTGCCCCGCAAACGCCGACGAACGGCCCCTGCATCGATGCACGCAACCTGCTTGTGCTGCCGGGCATCGTCGACATCCACGGCGACGCGTTCGAACGTTCGGTCATGCCGCGTCCCGGCGTGAGCTTTCCGTACGGCCCGGCGCTCCTCGACGTGGATCGGCAGTTGCTGGCCCACGGTATCACCACCGAGTTTCATGGTGTGACGCTGTCGTGGGAAGGCGGGCTGCGCGGCGAAGCTTATGCGATTCGCATGTTCGAGGCACTGGCGCAATTGCAGCCGGTGCTCGGTGCATCGCACAAGGTGCATCTGCGCTTCGAGGCGTATCACCTCGCCGGCGTGGAAACGGCGATGCAGTGGATGAAGGAAGGGCGTGTCAACCTGCTGGCGATCAACGATCACCTGCCGACGCTGGCGCGCCGCATGAACGACGATCGCAAGCTTGCGCAGTACGCGGAGCGTGCCGAGTGCGAGATGGAAGCCTTCCGCACGCGCTTGCGAAACGCCAGCCGCCACGCGCAGGATGTACCCGCCGAGATGTCGCGATTGATCGCTGCGGCGCGCGCCGCCCATCTTCCCGTCGCATCGCACGATGATCCGGATGCGGCCACGCGTCAGCACTATCATCGCCAGGGCTGCGGCATCGCAGAGTTCCCGCTGACTGTCGAGGTGGCCGCACTGGCGCGGCAGCTTGGGGACGAGACCGTCTTCGGCGCCCCCAATGTGCTGCGCGGCAAGAGCCACACCGGCGCACCCAACGCCACCGAGATGATTGCGGCGGGACTGTGCACCGTGCTGGCATCCGATTACTACTATCCCGCGCCTTTGCAGGCAGCGTTCCGGCTTGTGCAACTGGGTATTTGCGATCTCCCCGCTGCGTGGCATCTGGTTTCGCGTAACCCGGCACGCGCGGCGGGGTTGCGCGATCGCGGAGTGCTGATGCCGGGCATGCGCGCTGACGCCATTCTCGTGGACGACAGCGATCCGGGCCTGCCGCGCGTATGCGCCGCCATCGTCAATGGCGAGCTGCGCCATGCCAGCACCGCGCTGCCGATGATCGATGCAGCGTCACTTGGCCAGCGCGCCAGCTTGGCCGCATGAGCCGCGCTGCGCATCGCTACGCCATCTACCTGGCCCCTGCAGAGCCGTTTCGCACTTTCGGTGCGCAATGGCTCGGCCGCGACGCCGAAAGCGGCGAGCCACAGCCCCTGCCGCCCGGTATCGCACAACGTCCCGTGGAATGGGTCGAGGCACCCGCGCACTACGCGCTACACGCCACGCTGAAGCCTCCGTTCCGTCTTGCCGAAGGCACCGATGCCGCGATGCTCGATCGTGCCGCGCGTGAATTCGCCAAGGGGCGTGCATCATTCGAAGCCCCCCTGGTACTGCGAGCATTGCGCGGATTTCTGGCATGGTGCCTCGCCGATACGCAAGGGCGGGGCGGCCGGCAGATGCATGCGTTGGCCGATGCCTGCGTGCGTGACTTCGACCGCTTTCGTGCAGCGCCTTCTGCTGCCGATATCGCGCGGCGCAATCCTTCGGCACTGAGCGCTGTTCAGCGCGCCATGCTCGATACGTGGGGCTATCCCTACGTGTTCGATACATTCACTTTCCACATCACGCTGACGGGCATGCTCGACGCAGCGGATGAGACCAGCGCGCTGGAGATGCTTCACAAGGCCGGTGGTGCATTACTGGAGCAACCGCTGCATGTCGATGGCATCAGCATCTTTGCGCAGGCCGAACCCGGCGCGGATTTCGTGCTGGCCCGGCACTATCGTTTCGACGGCACCACTGCCGACGGCGCGGGCGCGGAGTTTCTGGCGTGACGAAGATATCGAAAGGCAACGGCCTGTTCTACGTGATGGGGCCATCGGGCAGCGGCAAGGATTCGCTGCTGCGCGCACTACGCGAGCGCATACAACCTGCAGACCCGATCGTGGTCGCGCATCGCTACATTACCCGTGCGGCCGATGCCAACGAGGCATCTGTTGCGCTGACCTCTGACGAATTCCAGCGCCGTATCGGCCTGGGTTGCCTGGCACTGCACTGGCAGAGCCACGGCTTGCATTACGGCATTGGCGTGGAGATCGACCAGTGGCTGGCGCGCGGCCTCAAGGTCATCGTCAATGGTTCGCGCGAATATCTGCCTGTTGCCGCAAAGCGGTACCCGGAGCTTTGCGCCGTGCATGTGCGCGTGAAACCCGATGTGCTGGCCGCGCGGTTGCGGCAGCGTGGGCGGGAATCGGAAGAAGGGATTGCACGGAGATTGCAACGTGCGGCGCAGGGGTTCGATGTGCCCGAAGGCGTGCGCGTGGTGGAGATCGATAACAGCGGGGTGCTGGAGGAATCGGCGCAACGGTTGGTGGATCTGGTTCAGACGGATCGCGTTTGAATTGAATCACCAACGGCCCCTAAATCCCTGACGGTTTGCTCCCCTCTCCCGCTTTGCGGGAGAGGGGCGGGGGAGAGGGCCAGCGGTGCAAGCTGCGACAAGTCGGCAAGCAGAGCCACCATGCCCTCTCCCCCAACCCCTCTCCCATTTCATGGGAGAGGGGAGCAAAGCAAAAGCAAATCAAAGACCTTAGGCCGCTGCCCGCAAACACCGCCCCGCCATTTCCAGATAATGCGCCAGCGGCGGCGTTTCCAGATCCACTACCTTCGCCAGATCGTCATAGCGACGCAGCCGCACCGCCTCCAGCGCATGCGGCCGCGCCGCAAACGCTTCGGCCTCGTCACGGCCATAGATCCCGCCCTGCAACTGCAAACTGTGCACCGACACGGGCGATAGCGTATCGAAGTACGACGCATCCACCGCGCAAAGGTAGCGCTTGGCGGCAACGTGCAGTCGAATCGGTTCGGTCACATCGGCACCAAACAGCGTGCTCAGTGCATCGGCGCCGGTTTCCTGGTGGCGCATATCCGTGGTGATGCTTTCGGCCAGCATCAGGTGTCCCACGTCATGAAGCAGCGCGGCAACGATCAGCGCTTCGCTTTCGCCGGCCTGCTCGGCCAGCAGGGCGCATTGCAGCGCGTGAGCGGTCTGGCTGATGTCCTCGCCGCCGTAGTAGGCAGTGCCGTGCTGGGCGAACAGGTTTTCGATAAGGGGGAGCGTCAGCATGATCAGACCAGTACCTTGCGAATTTGCGCGGAGACGATATCGATGGCCGTCACGAACACGATGATGATCAGCATCACGGCGCACGTCTGGCCATACTGAAAGCTGCGGATGATTTCCCACAGCACGGTGCCGATGCCACCGGCACCGACGATGCCCACCACCGACGCCGAGCGCACATTCGATTCAAAGCGATACAGCGCGAACGACAGCCACAACGGCAGTACCTGCGGAATCACGCCGTAGACGATCTCGGCAAGCGGGCCAGCACCCGTGGCGCGCACACCTTCGACGGGACGCGGGTCGATGGCTTCCACGGCTTCGGCAAACAGCTTGGCCAGCACACCCATCGTGTGTATCCAGATGGCCAGCACACCAGCGAACGGACCCAGGCCCACGGCCACGATGAAGAGCATCGCGAACACCATCTCGTTGATGGCGCGGCATGCATCCATGATGCGGCGGGCGGGCTGATAGATCCATACCGGCACGATATTGGCCGAGCACAGCAGGCCCAGCGGCACGGCCAGCACCACGGCCAGTGCAGTGCCCCACAGCGCGATCTGTACGGTCACCAGCATCTCTTCGAGATAGTGGCGCCAGTCGCGGAAATCGGGCGGGAAGAATTCGGCGGCGAATTTCGCCATGTTGCCGGAATCGCGCAACAGGTCCATCGGACGCATGTCGGCGCCTTGCCATGACAGGGCGAGCATGGCCAGCACGATGCCCCATACCATCATCATCGGTAGCGATGTACGAGGCGGGCGAACAGTGCTTTGGGGCGAGGGAGGCAGGCCAGGCTTGGCAGTGACGGTCATCGGGTCAATCCGGAAGTCATACGGAGCGGGAGGGCGGGCGTCGATGCCAGTCCTCCCGTAAGGCTTGCTACGTGCTTACTGCGTACTCGTTGCAGCGGCAGCCTTGTCGAGATCGGCCAGGCGGCGCGTCAAGTCGGCCAGCTTCTTTTCCTTGTCGGCGTCGGCCAGCGTGGTGTCGGATTCAATGCGGCTCTTTTCGCGGGCCAGTTCGATCTGGCGAATCGGTACCAGTTGCGCATCGGACGATGCGCGGAAGCCCTGGTACGTCAGCGTGGTCAGGATCTGCTTTTCGCGTGCAGCGTCGGCACCCTTGCCGTAGTTGACGAAGAAGGTCTGGATCTTCTTCTTCATTTCCGGCGTCAGGTCCTTGCGATACACCATCGGGTCAGCCGGAATCAGCGGCGACTTCCACAGCACGCGCAGATCGTCATAGGCGTTCTTGCCCGTGTTGATACGATAGCGTTCCAGGTTCTCGGTGTTGTTCACGGCCACGTCGAGCTGCTTGTTCAGCACGGAGAGCAGATTCGTTTCGTGGTTGCCGATGCGTACGGCCTTGAACAGCGTCTTCGGATCTACCTTGTTGGCGTTCCACAGGTAGTAGCCCGGCACGGCCGTGCCCGACGTCGAGTTCGGATCGCCGGCGCCGTAGGTCAGATCCTTGCCGCGCTTGATCACATCTTCCACGGACTTGATGTTGCTGTCCTTGCGCACCACCAGCAGCGACCAGTAGCCCGGGTTGCCGTCCTTGTCGATCACCGAGGCGAACACTTCGCCGTTGGCGCGGTCCACGGCTTCCATGGCCGATTTGTTGCCGAACCAGGCGATCTGCACCTTGTTGAAGCGCATGCCTTCGATGATGCCGGCATAGTCGGAAGCGAAGAACGGCTTGACCTGCACGCCGAGCGTCTTGCTCAGATCGTCGATCAGGGGCTGCCAGGCGCTCTTGAGGTTCGACGACGATTCCGTCGAGATGAAGCCAATGTTCAGGGTCTTGGCGTCCTGGGCGAAAGCGGGCAGCGCCACGACACCCGAGGCCACCACGGCGAGAAAGGTTCTGCGAAGCATCGAAAACTCCGTTGGGAAAGCTGATGGACTGATGGGAAACGCTTGGGGGAATACAGTGCGGATCAGGCCGCGGCCAGATCCATGCGGACCATGGCCGGGACTGCCACGCCAATGGCGGGCGCCGGTTCTTCCGGCACGCTGTCGTGCAGCAGTTCGTCGGCTTCGGTGCCGTAGAGGTCGCGCAGCATGCTTGTTGTCAGCGCAGCCGAAGGGCCGTCGTACACCACCTTGCCGTGCCGCAATGCCACCACGCGCGGGCAGTAGCGCATCGCCACATCCACCTGATGCAGCGACACCACCACGGCCACCTTGCGGGTGCGATTGATCTGGGTGAGCAGCGACATCACGCGGCGCGACGATTCCGGATCGAGCGAGGCGATCGGCTCGTCGGCCAGGATCACGCGAGCGTTCTGCACCAGCGTGCGCGCGATGGCCGCACGTTGCTGCTGACCGCCGGACAGCGTCGATGCACGCTGAAACGCATAGTCGTCTATACCAACCTGAGCCAAGGCATCGAGCCCGGCCTGCACTTCCTCGGCCTTGAAAATGCGGGTCAGTGCACGCCACGCGGGGATGCGCGTCAGCATGCCTACCAGCACGTTGGTGATCACTGGCAGGCGGCCTACCAGATTGAACTGCTGGAATACGAAACCGATCTCGGCGCGCACCTTGCGAACATCGCGGGCCAGACGACCATGGCGCTGCACGGTGCGGCCGTTGACGAGGATCTCGCCGGAACCTGCATCGCCCGTGACGAAGCCGGCCACGTGGCGCAGCAGCGTCGACTTGCCCGAACCCGATGCGCCCAGCAGCGCAACCATTTCGCCGGGGGCGATGTGTAGCGTGACATCGTCGAGCGCCTTGCGGTCCGCGCGGAACGATTTGCTCAGTCCGCGGACTTCAATTGCATGCGTCATGCCGACTCCCTTGCTTGAATGACCTGCGCATTCTGGGGGGAGTCGATGACAGAACGATGACTTGTACCGGAGGTTTTCCGATGGGGAGCAAAGGCTACATCAGGATGATGTCGTACTGCTCCTGGTGAAACGTAGACTCCACTTGCAGGGAGATCGGCTTGCCGATGAAGTCACCGAGCATGGCCAGATGCTGGCTTTCTTCTTCGAGGAACAGGTCGATCACATCCTGCGAGGCGAGGATGCGGAACTCGCGCGGATTGAACTGGCGCGATTCGCGCATGATCTCGCGGAAGATGTCGTAGCAGACCGTGCGCGGCGTCTTGACCTGACCCTTGCCCGTGCAGACCGGGCACTGTTCGCACAGCACATGCGCGAGCGATTCGCGCGTGCGCTTGCGCGTCATCTCGACCAGGCCGAGTTGCGAGAAACCGTTGACCGTGATGCGCGTGCGATCACGCGACAGCGCGCGCTTCAACTCCGACAGCACCGCATCGCGATGCTCGACATTTTCCATGTCGATGAAGTCGATGATGATGATGCCGCCCAAGTTGCGCAGGCGAAGCTGGCGCGCGATGGTGTGCGCCGCTTCGAGGTTGGTTTTGAAGATCGTGTCGTCGAAGTTCCGCGCACCGACGTAACCGCCAGTGTTGACGTCGATGGTCGTCATCGCCTCGGTCTGGTCGATCATCAGGTAACCGCCGGACTTCAGGTCCACGCGCCGCGACAGCGCCTTCTCGATCTCGGCATCGATATTGAACAGGTCGAAGATCGGCCGCTCGCCGGTGTAGTGCGACAGCCGCGACAGCACGGCCGGCGTGTACTCCTGCGCGAACTCCACGAGCTTCTGGTAGTTCTCGCGCGAGTCCACCTGGATCACGCCGGTGGCATCGTTGATGAAGTCGCGCAGCACACGCTGCGCAAGATTCAGATCCTGATAAAGCAGGCTGGGCGACGGTTGCGTGGTGGCGTTCTGGCGGATCGACGCCCAGATCTTGCGCAGGTAGGAGATATCGTTGCCGAGCTCCTCGTTGCTGGCTTCCTCGGCGATGGTGCGCACGATGAAACCGCCACGCTCGTCAGTGGGGACGAGTCCCTGCACGCGGGCACGCAGCGCTTCGCGATCCACTTCGCCCTCGATGCGTTGCGAGATGCCGATGTGTGGGTCCTGCGGCAGGTAGACCAGCGTACGGCCAGCGATGCTGACCTGCGTGGAAAGCCGCGCGCCCTTCGTGCCGATCGGGTCCTTGATGACCTGCACCATGAGCGCCTGGCCTTCGAACAGCGTTTTTTCGATGGCAGCGTGGCCGTTCTTCTCGCCATCGCGCGGATGCCAGATGTCCGCCACATGCAGGAAGGCCGCACGCTCGAGTCCGATATCGATGAAAGCGGACTGCATGCCCGGCAGGACTCGCACGACCTTGCCTAGGTAGATGTTGCCGACCAGCCCGCGGGTGAGCGTGCGTTCGACATGTAATTCCTGCACGGCCGCCTGCTGCACGATGGCCACGCGCGTCTCTTGGGGCGTGATATTGACGAGGATGTCTTCGGTCATGGCGATAGATGCGGCTGGATGCACGTCGCCGGTTGGCCGGCGCTTGTTGTTGTCGCCCGGTACGACCGGGCATCGTGCCTGTCAGAAGCGCATATCCGCTTCGCGCAGCAGCGCCGCCGTCTCGAACAAGGGCAAGCCCATGATACCCGAATAGCTTCCGTCGATTCGCTCGACAAATTCCGCCGCACGGCCCTGGATGCCATATGCGCCGGCCTTTCCGAGCGGTTCGCCGCTGGCCACATAGCGCTCGATCTCGGCACCGCTCATCGCACGGAAAGTGACGTGGGAGATCGACAGCGCATGGCGCTGGCCTCGCGCCGACACTACGGTCACGGCGGTCAGCACCCGATGCGTGGCGCCGGACAGTGCCGACAGCATCCTTGCTGCATCGGCCGCATCGGCGGGTTTGCCGAGAATCTCGCCACCCAGGCAGACCGTGGTATCCGAAGTCAGAATCGGCGCCTCGGCCAGCCCACGCCGAATGCGGCGCTGCAGCGCAGCGTCGGCCTTGAGCGCGCACACACGCTGCACGTAGGCATCGGGGGTCTCGCCGGGTAACTCGACCTCCAGCGCCTCGGCATCCTCGCTGGCATCGGCTAGCAACAGTTCATGCGCAACACCAAGCTGAGTCAGCAGTTCGCGACGGCGGGGAGATTGTGAGGCGAGATAGAGGAGGGCGGTCACGGGGATCGGTGCGAAAAAGGAGTGCGCCGATTGTACGCGTGGTAGCGAGGTGTCGAGTGTTTGCTCCCTCTCGGTTTTCTCCCCTCTCCCGCTTGCGGGAGAGGGGCGGGGGTGAGGGCCAGCGGTTCTATCCACGACAAGTCGCAATTTGTACCGCTATGCCCTCACCCCCAACCCCTCTCCCATTGCATGGGAGAGGGGAGCACAACAATAGGAAGCGAGAAACTCAAACCCGATGATACGGATGCCCCTGCGTCACCGACCACGCGCGATACAGTTGCTCGGCCAGCAGCACTCGCACCATGCCATGCGGCAAGGTCAGGCTGGAGAGTCGGAACAATGTGTGAGCGCGCGCCTTGAGCGCGGGATCGAGGCCATCGGCGCCGCCGATCAGGAAGGCGACGTCGCCGCCTTCGCGTTGCCAGCCGGTCAGTTGCTCGGACAACTGGACAGTCGTCCAGTCCTTGCCGCGCTCGTCGAGCGCGACGATGCGGCATTGCTTCGACAATGACCCGAGCACGGCGTCGATGCGCGCGGCTTCGCGCTGCATCACCGTGGCGGCGTTGTTGCTGGAAGAGCGGGCTTCCGGCTTGACCTCGCGCAGTTCGATGCGCAGTTCAGGCGGCATCCGCTTTGCATACTCCGCAAAGCCGGATTCGATCCACGCGGGCATCTTGTGGCCGACAGCCACGATCACGAGTTGCATGTGCGATGCCCGGTGGCTCGGGTCAGGCCGAGCGCTTGCGCGCTGCGGTCTTGGCAGGGGCCTTGGCGGCCGTCTTGGTGGCGGCAGTCTTGCGAGCCGGTGCCTTGGCGGCCGTGCCGGTGGCAGTCTTGCGAGCCGGTGCCTTGGCGGCCGTGCCGGTGGCAGTCTTGCGAGCCGGTGCCTTGGCGGCAGTGCCGGTAGCGGTCTTGCGGGCCGGAGCCTTCTTGACAGCCGTGCCAGTCGAAGTCGTGCGCTTGGCCGGCGTCTTGCGGGCGCGGGCGCCCATCGTGGCCAATGCGTCGGAATCGGTATCCTCGTGGCCCATCGGCGGGGAGGGTTCCTTCATGCCTTCCGGCAGGCGGGCCAATGCCGGACGCAGGTTGGACGGGCGACGCACGCGCGGCGATGGTTCCGAGTCCTCGTCGTCCATCGGTTCGCTGGCCTTGGCCAGGCCCTTTGCGGACGACAGCTTCACGCGCACCGGCTTGTCACCCCAGATTTCCTCGAGGTTGTAGTACATGCGCAGTTGCGGCTGCAGGATGTGCACCACGGCATCGCCGCAGTCCACCAGCACCCATTCCCCGGTTTCCAGGCCTTCGACGGCGATGATATGACCGCCGGCGTCCTTGACCGTTTCCCGTACCGACGCCGCCAGCGCCTTGGTCTGGCGGTTCGAACTACCGCTGGCGATCACCACCCGGTCGAACAGTTCGGTCAGGTGAGTGGTGTCGAACACCTTGATGTCCTGCGCCTTCACATCCTCGAGTCCGTCGACGATCGCGCGCTGCAGTTTACGAATATCCATGGTGTCTTTCTTGTTCAGCTTCATTCGGGTAGGGTGCGCGTCGGCTCAAGGGTTCTGGTATAGCCCGTGACGCGCGATGTAGTGTGCCACGCCGGCCGGCAGTTGGTCATCTGCCTGGTCCGGCAGCACGCCGCCTGCCAGATGCTGGCGCAGGCCGGTGGACGACAGGTCGACGGCAAGCGTCTGGTCGATCCACATATGTCCGGAGGGCGTGCATTGTATCAGGTGCGTGTCCGCCTGACGTTGCTGCATGGCTTCCAGCACCGGACCCTCCAGCGCATCGAGATGGAAACCCGGGCGCGTGGCGATGCACAGGTGCACATATTCGAACAGTGCCTCCCAGCCGTGCCATGTGTGCAGGCGCAGCAATTGGTCGGCACCCATCAGCCAGGACAGCGATGCCTGGGCGCCATAAGCCTCGCGCAGGTGCCGCACGGTATCGATGGTGTAGCTGGGGCCCTCGCGCTCCACCTCCATGCGGCTCACGCGTACCTTGCCGCGTGCCGGGGCGAGCGTGGCCGCAGCCAGTTCCGTCATCGCCAGCCGGTCGGCGGCGGGTGTCACGTGATCACCCTTCTGCCAGGATTGCCCGGTCGGAATCCAGACCAGTTCATCGAGATCGAGGTGGTCCAGCGCAAGCTCCGCCAGTGCGATATGGCCACGATGCGGCGGGTCGAAAGTGCCGCCCAGGATACCCAGGCGATAGGGGCGAGTCGTTTCAGTGCCGGTCGGGCGGGTGGCTTCGATCATCGACATCAGGCCCAGTCCCGCGCGGGCAGGAAATCGGTATAGAGCGCCGCTTCCGGCGTGCCCGGCTCCGGTTGCCAGTCGTAACGCCACGAGACCTGCGGCGGCATCGACATCAGGATGGATTCGGCGCGGCCGCCCGACTGCAGGCCAAACAGTGTGCCGCGGTCGAAGACCAGGTTGAACTCGACATAGCGGCCGCGCCGATACGCCTGGAAATCCCGCTCGCGTTCGCCATAGGGCGTGTCCTTGCGCGCGTTCAGGATCGGCAGATAGGCGTCCAGAAACGCATCGCCAGCCGAGCGCATCATCGCGAAACTCTGCTCGAAACCCAGCGCCGAGAAGTCATCGAAGAAGATGCCGCCGATGCCGCGCGCTTCGCCGCGGTGTTTCAGGAAGAAATATTCGTCGCACCATTGCTTGAAGCGCGGATAGAGATCGCCGCCGAACGGTGCCAGCGCAGCCTGGCAGGTCCGGTGGAAGTGCGTGCAGTCGTCCGCATTGCCGTAGTAGGGCGTCAGGTCCATGCCGCCGCCGAACCACCAGACCGGTTCTTCATCGGGCGCGTCGGGCTTGCGGGCGATGAAGCAGCGCACGTTCATATGGACCGTCGGGACATACGGATTGCGCGGATGAAAGACCAGCGAGACGCCCATCGCCTCGAAGCCACGTCCCGCCAGCTCCGGCCGGTTGGCGGTGGCCGACGGCGGCAACGTGCTGCCCCGCACGTGCGAGAAACCCACGCCGGCCCGTTCCATGATCTTGCCGCCTTCCAGGATGCGGGTGCGGCCATTGCCCTGCAAGCGCTCCATGGGAGGCTTTTCCCAGTTGTCTGTCAGGAACGGCTGGCCATCGACAGCAGCGATGGCGCCGGTGATGCGGTCTTGCAGGCCGAGCAGATAGTCACGGACTGCCTGGGATTCGATCATGATCGTGGATGGGGGTGGGCCGGTGGCAAAACGGCCGGGCTGCGTGCGCCGGCCGTCATTGCGGTGTCATGATTGTACCGGCTTGATCCGCCCCGCGGGCTGCGGGGGCAATGTGGGCCGACTTCGAGACCCACTTCACGCCAACGCTGGCCGGATCCGTGCGGGTGACCGACTCGTTAGCGCTTGATCGCGCGATAGCCGATGTCGGTGCGGAACTGCATGCCGTCGAAGCGGATCTGCTCCACGGCGGCATAGGCGTTCTTCTGCGCGGCCTTGACCGTGTCGGCCAGGCCTACCACGCACAGCACGCGTCCACCGGACGTCAGCAGCGTGCCATCGGTCAGGGTGGTGCCCGCATGGAACGTCACGGCGTCGTCGGTCTCGGCCGGGATGCCGGTAATGGCATCGCCCTTGCGCGGGTTCTCGGGGTAGTCGTACGCGGCCATGACCACGCCCAGCGCGGTGCGGCGATCCCAATCCAGTTCAATCTGGTCGAGCTTGCCGTCCACGGCTGCTTCCATCACGTCCACGAGGTCGGTCTTCAGGCGCGCCATGATCGGCTGCGTCTCCGGATCGCCCATGCGGCAGTTGAATTCGAGCGTCTTCGGGTTGCCGTCCTTGTCGATCATCAGGCCGGCGTACAGGAAACCGGTAAACGGGATGCCGTCCTTTTCCATGCCGCGCACGGTGGGCAGGATGATCTCGCGCAGCGCACGGGCGTGCAGCGCAGGCGTGACCACCGGGGCCGGCGAATACGCGCCCATGCCGCCGGTATTCGGGCCCGCATCCGCGTCCAGCAGGCGCTTGTGGTCCTGGCTCGTGGCCAGGGCCAGAACGTTCTTGCCGTCGACCATGACGATGAAGCTCGCTTCCTCGCCCTCCAGGAACTCCTCGATCACCACGCGCGCGCCGGCGTCACCGAGCTTGTTGTCGGCCAGCATCATGTCCACGGCGCTATGCGCTTCTTCCAGCGTCATGGCCACGACCACGCCCTTGCCAGCGGCCAGGCCATCGGCCTTGATCACGATCGGCGCACCTTGTGCGTCGATGTAGGCATGGGCGCCGGCTGCGTCCGAGAACGTCTGGTAGTAGGCGGTGGGGATGCCGTGGCGATGCATGAACGCCTTGGCGAAGTCCTTCGACGATTCGAGCTGGGCAGCGGCCTTCGTCGGTCCGAAGATGCGCAGACCGCGTGCGCGGAACACGTCGACGATACCAGCGGCCAGCGGCGCCTCGGGGCCGACCACGGTGAACGCCACGCCTTCACGCTCCACAAAGGCGGCGAGCACCTCTGGATCGGTCAGCGGCACGTTCTGCAGACGCTTGTCGAGCGCCGTGCCCCCGTTGCCCGGGGCCACGTAGACGACCTGCATCTTGGGCGACTGGGCCAACTTCCAGGCCAGTGCGTGCTCACGCCCACCCGAACCGACAACCAAAACTTTCATGATCCACTGCCAGAAAAGAAACGCATGCGAGAAGCGGCAGCTGGACGAGGCCGGGCTGCCGCCGTGGGGCGCGGTGCGAGGGTCAGTCCTCGATCACCGCGTTGGTAAAGACTTCCTGTACGTCGTCCAGGTTTTCCAGCGCGTCCAGCAGCTTTTGCATCTTGACGGCGTCGTCGCCGGTGAAGCTCACGTCGTTCTGCGGCTTCATGACCACATCGGCCACCTCGGCCTTGAAGCCGGCGGCTTCCAGCGCCGCCTTGACCTCGCCGAAATCGTTCGGCGGGCAGGTCACTTCGATCGAGCCATCTTCATTGGTCACCACGTCGTCGGCACCGGCTTCCAGCGCGGCGTCCATCAGCTTGTCCTCGGGCGTGCCGGGGGCGAACAGGAACTGGCCGCAGTGGGTGAACATGAACGCCACCGAACCTTCGGTGCCCATGTTGCCGCCGTGCTTCGAGAACGCGTGGCGGACTTCGGCCACGGTGCGGGTACGGTTGTCGGTCAGGCAGTCCACGATGATCGCGGCGCCCGACAGGCCGTAGCCTTCGTAACGGATTTCTTCGTAGTTCGCGCCTTCCAGGCCACCCACGCCGCGCTGGATCGCGCGCTGCATGTTGTCCTTGGGCATGTTCGCGTCCATGGCCTTTTCCATGGCCAGGCGCAGGCGCGGATTCGATTCGGCCTCACCGCCGCCAAGCTTGGCGGCCACGGTGATTTCCTTGATCAGACGCGTCCAGACCTTGCCGCGCTTCGCGTCAGCGGCGGCTTTCTTGTGTTTGATATTGGCCCATTTTGAATGACCGGCCATGTTTCTCTCCGAAGCGGAAAACGTGTCGTGTGATGTGGGAGCCCGGTGGCATGGCGCCGGCGGGATGCCGCGCGTGACCGGTTTCGGGTCGGTTTCCAGGTTTGTCCCTGACGATCCGGTGGCCACGCCATGTGATTGATGTGCCAATCTGCTGGCTATAATCAGCGCAGGATTTTATCACGCGCCCCTGCCGTGCCGCACCATGATCGATGGCCGGACACCGAGCGCCGCGCGGTTTCCTGCCTGTTTTCTGTCAATTGACACGCCGACTGCCGAGACCCGCCATGGCCGACCCCATCCTCATTGCCAAAAATGCCGATCACGACCTGATGCTGCTGCCCGAAATGGGGAACCGGCACGGCCTGATCACCGGCGCCACCGGTACCGGCAAGACCGTCACGCTGCAGACCCTGGCCCAAGGGTTCTCGCGCCTGGGTGTCCCCGTTTTCATGGCGGACGTCAAAGGTGATCTAACGGGCATTTCCCAGGCCGGCGTGGCATCGGACAAGCTCAAGGCCCGACTGTCCGAACATGGCTTGCCCGAACCCCTTTGGGGGGCCTGCCCGACCACGCTCTGGGATGTCTTCGGCGAGAAGGGGCACCCGGTGCGTGCCACGGTGTCGCACATGGGGCCGCTGCTGCTGTCCCGCATGCTCGAACTCAATGACACGCAGCAGGGGGTGCTGAACCTCGTGTTCCGCATTGCCGATGCCAATGGGCTGCTGCTGCTCGACGCCAAGGATCTGCGCGCGATGCTCCAGTACGTGGGCGATAACGCGAGCCAGTTCACGACCGAGTACGGGAATATTTCGTCGGCGTCGATCGGGGCCATCCAGCGCGGGTTGGTCGCACTGGAATCGCAGGGTGCGGACAAGTTCTTCGGCGAGCCGATGCTGAACCTGGAGGACTTCATCCAGACCGAGAAGGGGCAGGGCGTCATCAATATCCTGGCAGCGGACAAGCTCATGAATGCGCCACGGTTGTACGCCACCTTCCTGCTCTGGATGCTGTCGGAACTGTTCGAGAAGTTGCCCGAAGCCGGCGACCTGGACAAGCCCAAGCTCGTTTTCTTCTTCGACGAGGCCCACCTGCTGTTCAACGACGCGCCGAAAGGACTGCTCGACAAGATCGAGCAAGTCGTGCGGCTGGTGCGGTCCAAGGGTGTGGGCGTGTACTTCGTGACGCAGAACCCGGTCGATATCCCGGACACGGTCCTCGGCCAGCTTGGCAACCGCGTGCAGCACGCCCTGCGTGCGTTTACGCCGCGCGACCAGAAGGCAGTGAAGGTGGCAGCCACTACGATGCGTGCGAATCCAAAGCTCGATCTGGAGCAGGCGATCAGCGAACTGGGTGTTGGCGAGGCCCTGGTGTCATGCCTCGACGCCAAGGGCACGCCTGGCGTGACCGAGCGGGCGTGGGTGCTGCCGCCTGGGAGCCGCATCGGCCCGGCCACTGATGAGGAGCGCCGCGCCCTGATCGCCAACTCGCTTGTCGCTGGCACCTATGAAAAAACCATCGACCGCGAGTCGGCCTATGAAAAGCTGCGCGGCGAGGCTGTTGGCGCGGCGCGCGGCACACCGACCGGCGCGAGCGACAAGGCGGGCGCAAAGCCTGCACCCGACGCAAAGGAAGAAGAAGGCAGCTGGGCTGGCGAGATCTTCGGCTCGCTGACACGCGGTACTGGCAAGACCGGCCGCGGCGATTCGATCCTGGAGTCGATGGCGAAATCCGCTGCCCGCACCGTGGGCTCGCAGGTCGGACGTGAACTGATCCGAGGCGTGCTCGGCAGTCTGCTGGGCGGGGGCAAGCGGAAGTAACAATACGTCTTCCGGCTTTCAGAAACGACATCGCCCGCATCTGGCGGGCGATTGTCATTGCGACTGTGCGGCTGCAGGAAACTCGTCACGGCTTGCCGACTGCTTTTCTTGCCGCCTCCGCATCCTCTCTTGCCTTGCGCGAGAACAGGCAGACGAAGAACGCTGCCATGCCGATGATGAATGCGATGACGGCCAGGCTGGCGAGGCCGGTGGCCGTGGAGGTCAGGATCTTCAGTGCTTCCATGGGGAGACTCCTTGTTGACGCCGGAAACGATGCCCGGACACGCGTCCCCAGTGTAGAAAGAGTCCACCCCGTAAAACGTTGAGGCGCGTCAAGCGCGCCCCATCGACTTCAGTTTTTGGTGCCGAACAGACGGTCGCCCGCGTCGCCGAGACCCGGGATGATATAGGCGTGCTCGTCGAGGTGGCTGTCCAGCGAGGCCACGAAGAGCTTCACGCCGGGGTGGGCCTTCTGGAAGACCTCGACACCTTCGGGGGCTGCCACCAGCGCAACGAAGGTGATGGCCTCGTCGGGCACGCCGCGGCGCTTGAGCACGTCCACGGCATGGGCCGCCGAGTAGCCGGTGGCGACCATCGGATCGCACAGGATGAACGAGCGGTCTTCCACATCGGGCAGGCGCACCAGGTATTCCACCGGGCGATGCTGCTCGTCGCGATACACGCCGATATGCCCGATGCGCGCCGACGGAATCAGTTCGACCAGGCCATCGCTCATGCCCACGCCCGCGCGCAGCACCGGCACGATCGTCAGCTTCTTGCCGGCGATGACAGGTGCTTCCAGCGGCACCAGCGGCGTGTCGATATGGCGGGTGGTCAGCGGAAGGTTGCGCGTGATCTCGTAACCCATCAGCAGCGTGATCTCGCGCAGCAGCTCGCGGAACGTACGCGTCGACGTTTCCTTGTCGCGCATGTGCGAAAGTTTGTGCTGGATCAGCGGGTGATTGAGGATGAACAGATTGGGAAAGCGCGGATCTTGTTTCATGGCGGCTCGGCAGAGGCTCGACGAACTTTGTCGAAGTTCGGCAAAAGGAGGAGGCCCTCCCGGATACGGGAGGGCCGATGCAGCCGGATTGTAATGGATGGGGGCTGACCGCCGTTGCGCAGCGGCAGGAATTGCCGGGTGAAGGCAGCCGGGCGGGTCAGTCCACCGTGATGGCTGCCGATTTCGCCACCTTGCCGAACCGCTCGTACTCGGCCTGCGTCAGTGCCTGCAGTTCAGCCGCGCTGGACCCCTTCGGATTGAAGCCTGCCTGGGCCAGCTTGTCGCGCACCTCCGGCCGGGCCAGCGCCTCGACGAACGCGGAGTTGAGTGCCTGGACGATCGGTGCGGGCAGGTTGGCAGGGCCATAGACGCCAAACCACGGTTCCACGGCATAGCCAGACAGGCCGGCCTCGGCCAGCGTCGGCACGTTGGGCAGCGACGGCGCGCGTGTCTTGCCCGCCACCGCCAACGCACGCAGCTTTCCAGCCTGGATGTGCGGCAACGACGCGGGCAGGTTGTCGAACATCACGTTGACGTGGCCGCCGAGCATGTCGTTGATGGCCGGGCTGCTGCCTTTGTAGGGCACATGAACCAGTCCCGTCTGCGTCATCTGCGAGAACATGGCGCCCGCCAGATGCATCGAGGTACCCGTGCCGGCCGTGGCGTACGTCAGGCCGGGATGGGCCTTGGCATAGGCGATCAGTTCGGGCACGGTCTTGACCGGCAGGCTTTCGCTGACCTCCAGGACGATGGTCGACGTGCCGAGCAGGCTGATGGCCGTGAAGTCGCGGCGTGGGTCGAACGGGACGTGCTTGTAGATATGAGGATTCAGCGCATTCGTCGAAATGGCGCCGAAGCCGATGGTGTAGCCATCCGCCGCTGCCTTGGCCACGGCTTCCATGCCGATGTTGCCGCCCGCGCCGGGCCGGTTTTCGATCACCACGGGCTGGCCGAGCTTCTCGCCGACACGCTGGCCCACCGTGCGCGCCACCAGGTCGGTGGTGCCGCCCGCGGCGTACGGCACGATGAACCGGATCGGCTTGGACGGGAAGCCGTCAGCGGCGAAGGCGGGGGACATGCCTCCGGCAGCGAGCAACGTGGCGAGAAGCAGAAAAGCGCGCCGCGGCGCGGCGGTGGGGTGGGACGGCATGCGTCGGGTCTCCTTGATCTTTTTATCGGTTGCACCGTCCGGCCGGATCGCTCCCGTGCCGGGTCGGGCGCGGGTCATTGTATGGGAAAGCAGGTCATGCCGCCGGGGCCAGCCCGGGCGCCTTTTGACTTACAATCGGCGGGTTCGCCGGGTGCCATCGGCACACGACACCGACCGCCAGCGGCGACCACGCCCCAACCTGCTTTTCCCGTGTCCGCTTCCCAGAAGTCGCTCCCCTCGTCCCCGTCAGCAGGCGTTCACGCCGCGCATCGTGTCGGACTCGCCACTGCCGCCATCGGCGCGGTGCTCTTCTCCGCCAAGGCCATCGTGGCCAAGCTCATGTACCGCTACAACGTGGATGCCGTGATGGTCATCACGCTGCGCATGCTGCTATCGGCACCACTATTCATGGCGATCGGCTGGTGGCAGGCGCGCAAGCTGCCGGCGTTGTCATGGGCGGATCGCGGGCGCGTGGTGTTCCTGGGCATCATCGGCTACTACCTGTCGAGCTTCCTCGACTTCCTCGGCCTGCAATACATCACCGCCGGGCTGGAGCGGCTGATCCTCTTTCTGACGCCGTCGTTCGTGCTGCTGTTCACCGCGCTGGTGTTCCGCCGTCCCATCCATGGTCGCCAATGGATTTCGCTGTTATTGGCTTACGCAGGTATCGTGCTCGTGTTCGTGCATGACCTAGACGTCAGTGGCGCGAAGGTCTGGCTGGGCGGAGCGCTGGTGCTGGCCAGTGCGTTGTCGTATGGTGTCTACCTGATTCTGAGCGGCGAGCTGGTACAGCGGGTGGGCTCGCTGCGGCTTGTGGCCTACGCCATGTGCGTGTCCACGCTTTGCTGTGTGATCCAGTATGCGGTGCTGGGCCGGCCCGTGGCCGAACTGGCGCAACCGGCGCCGGTGCTGTGGCTGTCGGCCATCAACGCGGTGTTCTGCACGGTGCTGCCGGTCTCGCTGACGATGATCGCGGTGGCGCGCATCGGCGCGCCGCTGGCGTCGCAAGCCGGCATGATCGGCCCGGTGTCCACGCTGGCCCTGGCGTTCTGGGTGCTGGGCGAGCCGATCACCGGGGTGCAACTGGCCGGTGGCGCGCTGGTGATGGGCGGCATGTATCTGCTGTCGATGAAGAAAGTCTGAAGCAAACCCTGAAACTAGTTTTGACGGTTCAACCAAGGAAGGAGAGAGACCATGGATTTCGGACTGCGCGGTAAGCATGCATTGGTGTGCGGCGCCAGCAAGGGCCTCGGGTTCGCGTGTGCCGAAGCGCTCGCGGCGGAAGGTGTCGACGTGGTGATCGTCGCGCGCGGTGCGGAGGCACTGGAGAAGGCTGCTGCCGACCTGCGCGCCCGCTACGGCCGCCGCGTGCTGGCGGTGGCGACCGACATCACCACGCCGGAAGGCCGCAAGCTGGCGCTTGACGCCGTAGCCAAGCTCGGTGATCTCGACATCCTCGTGAACAACGCCGGTGGTCCGCCCCCGGGCAACTTCCGGGATTGGGGCCGCGACGAATGGCTGGCCGCACTCGACGCCAACATGCTGACCCCGATCGAACTGATCAAGGCCACCGTGGACGGCATGATCGCGCGCCGCTGGGGCCGCATCGTCAATATCACGAGCGGGGCGGTCAAGGCACCGATCGACGTGCTGGGCCTGTCCAACGGCGCCCGTTCTGGCCTGACTGGCTTCGTGGCCGGCCTGGCGCGCGAAGTGGCGCAGCATGGCGTGACCGTGAACAACCTGCTGCCAGGGCCGTTCGACACCGACCGCCTGAAGAAAACGATGGAAGGCGGTGCCCAGAAGGCTGGCATCAGCATCGACGAAATGGCCAAGCGCCGTGCCGCGCTGAATCCGTCGCGCCGCTTCGGCGAAGCGTCCGAGTTTGGCGCCACCTGCGCGTTCCTGTGCAGCAAGCAGGCCGCTTTCATGACGGGCCAGAACGTGCTGCTCGACGGCGGCGCCTACCCGGGGACATTCTGATGGCTGTCCTGCGGCCTGACGGGGGGTGCAAGGCCCGCATCGCGTTGATTGCCCACGATCACAAGAAGGACGACATCGTCGCCTTCGCGGGCCGTCATCGCGAATTCCTCGCCCGCTGCGACCTGCTGGCGACGGGTACGACGGGCGGACGCATCGCCGACGAAACGGGGCTGCCAGTCTCACGGATGCTGTCCGGTCCGTGGGGTGGCGACCTGCAGATCGGCTCGCAACTGGCCGAGGGCAGGGTGACCGCAGTGATTTTCCTGCGCGATCCGATGACGCCTCAACCGCACGAACCGGACATCAACGCGCTGGTTCGTGCATGCGATGTCCACAACGTGCCGTGCGCCACGAACCTGGCAACGGCCGAACTGCTGATTGCGGAACTGGCGCGGCAGTGTGCGGAGGCGGAGAAGTAGTAAGCGAGACGAAAAAAACCGCTGCCAATGCAGCGGCTTTTTTTACCTCGACGCAGACACCATCAGCGTGGCCTGACCGTCGTCGCCGTCGCCCGCAGTTCCGCTTGCCTCAGGATATGCGGCGGCAGGCGCTTAAGGATCAGGTGGACAGCCAGGGGGATGATCACTACGTCGTCAACGATGCCAAGTCCGGCGATGACGTCGGGAACCAGGTCGATCGGCGAGAGTGCATAGGCCAGCAGGCCGAATGCGGCAGGCTTGAGCCAGGGCGGTGCATCGGGGTGGCGCAGGGCGTACCAGAACAGGCGGCCGTCACGGCGCACCAGTGTCCAGAGGGCAGAGAATCGCTTCCACATGATGGGCCTCCTTGGTCACACGATCAGCGGGTATGAGCAAGTAGCTTGGGCCGATGTGGGCCGATTCAAGTTCCCCGGCGCGGGAAGGAAACAATCCGGCAGAAAAAACGCCGGCACGAGGCCGGCGTTTTCGTCACAGGGCAGAAGCAGCCGCGGGATATCAGCCCGGCACGTTGCCTTCCACACCTTCCACGTAGAACTTCACGTTGTGCAGGAACGCGTCGTCTGCGGCCTTGCCGTCAGCCAGTTGTTCCTTGCCCGTGTTGTCCTTGAGCGGACCCTTCCAGATCGGTGCGGAGCCGTCGATGATGCCCTTCTTGCGTTCTTCCACAAGTGCCTTGACGTCCTCAGGCACCACGGCGTTGAACGCCTTCAGGTCGATCATGTTTTCCTTCAGGCCCCACCAGATGGTGCTGTTCTTCCACTGGTTGTTCAGCACGTCTTCCACGACCTTGTTGTAGTACACGCCCCACGAGATCACGGAGGCGGCCAGGTGGGCCTTCTCGCCAAAGCGGGTCATGTCGCTATCCCAGCCGAATGCGTAGACACCCTTTTCCTGGGCCGTCTGCACCACGGCGGCGGAGTCGGTGTTCTGCATCAGCATGTCCACGCCCTGGCCGATCAGCGTGGTGGCGGCTTCGCGCTCCTTGCCCGGATCGAACCACTTGTTCACCCATACCACCTTGACGGTAGCCTTCGGGTTCACCGAACGCGCACCCAGGGCGAAAGAGTCGATGTTGCGGATGACTTCGGGAATCGGAACCGATGCCACCACGCCCATCTTGCCGCTCTTGCTCATCTTGCCCGCCACCACGCCAGCCAGATACGCGCCTTCATAGGTGCGCACATCGTACTGGGCAAGGTTGTCGGCAGTCTTGAAGCCCGTGGCGTGCTCGAACTTCACGTCCGGGAATTCCTTGGCCACCTTGAGCATCGACTCCATGTAGCCGAACGTGGTGCCGAAGATCAGCTTGTTGCCCTGGCTGGCCAGGTCACGGAACACGCGCTCCGCATCGGCGGCGGATTCGGGCACGTTCTCGACGAACGTGGTCTTCACCTTGTCGCCGAACTTGGCTTCCACAGCCTTGCGGCCGGCATCGTGGGCGTAAGTCCAGCCGGCATCGCCAACCGGTCCGATGTAGACGAAAGCCACCTTGAGCGGCTCGGCGGCCGCAGCGGCCGGTGCCGAGGCAGCACCGGTCTCGGCGGGCTTGTCGGCTTCCTTCTTGCCGCAGCCGGCCAGGGCCAGCACAGCGGTAGCGGCCAGGGCCGCCAGCGTGGTCCTGCGTGTCACGATCATCGATCTCTCCTTGATAAAGCGTCTTTGTGATGTGGTTTGACTTCGGGTTGATGCTTTCTTGTTGAAGCTTTGGTGATGCGTTTTCGGTGATGCGTTTTCAGGCGCTGCCTGGACGGAACGGCTTGCCTAGCGACGCCGGCATATTGAGTCGGATCCACGCAGGATTCCGAGAGATCAGTGCCAGCACGACGATGGTGGCCGCGTACGGCAGCATCGACAGGAACTGCGATGGCACGGAGACGCCGATGCCTTGCAGATAGAACTGCAGGATCGTCACGCCGCCAAACAACCACGCGCCGATCAGCACGCGCCCGGGCCGCCAGGTGGCGAAGGTGGTCAGCGCCAGCGCAATCCAGCCGCGCCCCGCGACGAGATTTTCCACCCACATCGGCGTGTAGACCAGCGACAGGTAAGCGCCAGCCAGTCCGCAGCAGGCGCCGCCAAACAGCAGCGCGCAGAGCCGGATCCAGCGCACCGGGTAACCCAGCGCATGCGCCGATTCCGGCGATTCGCCAATGGCGCGCAGCGTCAGCCCGGCCCGCGTGCGGAACAGGAACCACATGATGGCAAAGCACAGCAGCAGGCTGAAATAGACCATCCAGTGATGCTGGAAGAAGGCGGGGCCGACGAAGGGCAGGTCGGCCAGTCCGGGCACGGCCTTGGCCTGCGCTGGCATGGCGAAGCCGACGAAGCGTTGCGCCATGAAAGCAGACAGGCCCGTGCCGAAGATCGACAGTGCGAGCCCGGTTGCCACCTGGTTGGTCGCCAGCACCAGCGCGAGCCAGGAGAACAGCGTGGCCATCAGCATGCCGGCGCCCGCGCCGGCGATGAAACCGAGCATGGGCGACTGGGTTTGATAGCCGACCATGAAGCCGAACGCGGCGGCTACCAGCATCATGCCTTCGGCGCCGAGGTTCAGCACGCCAGCGCGTTCGTTGACGAGCAGGCCGAGTGCGGCCAGCAGCAGCGGGGTACCGGCGTTGATCGCCGTGGCGATCAGGGGAGCGAGTTGTTCCATGTTGTCAGCTCCGGGTCAGGCGGCACGAGCGCGCCAGCGCAAGCGGTTGTCGATCAGCGTGTCGCACGCCAGCAGGAAGAACAGCAGCATGCCCTGGAACACCCATCCAAGCGCCGAAGGCAGGCCCAGCCGCGACTGCGCCATTTCTCCGCCGATATAGAACAGCGACATCACGATGCCGCCGAACACGGCGCCCACCGGATGCAGCCGGCCCACGAACGCCACGATGATGGCGGTGAAGCCGTAGCCCGGGGAGATCGATGGCAGCAATTGTCCGATCGGACCCGTCACCTCGAACGCGCCGGCCAGTCCGGCCGTGGCGCCCGAAATCAGCAGCGCGCTCCACAGCGCGCTGCGCGACGAGAATCCCGCATAACGCGCGGCAAGCGGCGCGGTGCCGCCCACCTGCAGCCGGTATCCGGCAAAGCTGCGGAAGATGAAGATCGACATGATCACCACCAGCACCAGCATCACCGCAAAGCCCACATGCAGGCGCGAACCGGGCAGCAGGTTGGGCAGCAGGAAGGCCGAGGCGAACACCTTCGACTGCGGGAAGTTCATGCCGTTGGGGTCTTTCAGCGGACCATTGACCACCCAGAGCAGCAACTGCTGGGCAATGTAGGTCAGCATCAGCGACACCAGAATCTCGTTGGCGTTGAAACGGTCCTTGAGCAGCGCGGTCAGCGAGGCCCACACCATGCCGCCGATGCAACCGGCCACGGCCGCCAGCGTCAGCACGACAAAGCCGCTCGTCGTGTTGCCGGGCACATCGAACCAGAGCACGGTGGCGCCAGCAAAAATGCCACCGAGGATCAACTGCCCATCGGCGCCGATATTCCAGATGTTGGCGCGGTAGCACACCGACAACCCGAGCGCGCACAGCACCAGCGGTACGGTCTTGAGCAGCACCTCGCCAATGGCGCGCGTGTCCTTTACCGGATCGACGAGAAACACCTTGAGCCCGGCCACCGGGTCCTTGCCGATGGCGAGGAACAGCAGCGCACCGAACAGCAGCGTCAGCACGAGTGCGAAGACGGGCGAGGCGTAGGCGAGGGCGCGCGACGGTGTGCCGCGCGGCGAGAGCATGATGGGAGATTGCAATTTAGCCATGAGTGGGTGCCTCCGCGGTGGCGTCCCGCTCGCTGGCGGGACCGCCTTCCCAGAGGCCGCTCATCCAGAGTCCTACCTGCTCGCGCGTGGCGGTTTCGACGGAGATCGATGGCGAGAGGTGGCCTTTGGCGATGACGTGGAGCCGGTCGCAGATCGCGAACAGTTCATCGAGTTCTTCGGAGACGACGAGGATCGCGCAGCCGGTGGCCTTGAGCGCGAGGATCTCGTTGTGGATCTGCGCGGCGGCGCCCACGTCCACGCCCCAAGTGGGTTGCGCGACGATCAGTACTTTCGGGCCGGCCTCGATTTCTCGTCCGACGATGAACTTCTGCAGGTTGCCGCCCGAGAGGCTGCGCGCCAGCGCGTCAGGGCCGCTGGCCTTGACGCGGAAACGTTTGATGATGCTGGCGGCCAAGCCTTCGGCCGCGCCGGTAGAGACCATGCCGCTGCGCACGTACGGCGGTGTCTGATGCGACAGCAGCACGTTCGACGACAGGCTCATGCCCGGCACCGCGCCGCGTCCCAGCCGCTCCTCGGGTACGAACGCCAGCCCGGTCCGGCGGCGCTCACGCGCGTCGAGCTTTCCTGCGGGGCGGCCGTCGAGGTGCACGGCGGCAGCGGCGCCGCGTGCGTCCTCGCCTGACAGCGCCGCCAGAAGTTCCTGTTGTCCGTTGCCCGATACCCCGGCGATGCCGACGATCTCGCCCGCATGCACGTCCAGCGAAATGCGTTCCAGTGCCGTGCCGAACTGGTGCGCGCGCGCCATCGTGAGGTCGCGCACGGCAAGTCGCACCGGTCCGCGCTCGGTGGTCACGCGCGCCTCGCGCGGCGGCTCGCCGCCAATCATCATGCGCGACAGCGACGCCGCGCTTTGCTCGCGCGGATCGCACACGCCGGTCACGCGACCCATCCGCATGACGGTGGCGTGGTGGCACAGCGCGCGGATCTCGTCGAGCTTGTGGCTGATGTAAAGGATGCTCGTACCCTCGGCGGCTAGCTTGCGCAGCGTGACGAAGAGCGTTTCCACGGCCTGAGGCGTCAGCACCGAAGTGGGCTCGTCGAGGATCAGCAGTTGCGGATCGGCCAGCAATGCGCGGACGATTTCCACGCGCTGGCGCTCGCCCACGGACAGCGTGTGAACGTGGCGGCCAGGCTCCAGCGGCAGGCCATAGCGTTCGGCCGTGGCGCGGATACGCTCGCTGAGCTGCTTCATGTTGCCGGCGTCTTTCGGCGGCAGGCCCAGCGCGATGTTCTCGGCCACGGTCAGCGTGTCGAACAGCGAGAAATGCTGGAAGACCATGGCGATGCCCAGATTACGGGCGTCGTGCGGACTGGCGATCGAGACTGGCGCCCCGTTGAAGTGCATCTCGCCAGCGTCGGGTCGAACCGCGCCGAAGATGATCTTCATGAGGGTGGATTTGCCGGCGCCATTCTCGCCGAGGACGGCATGGATCTCGCCCGGTGCGACGGTCAGGCTGACGTCGTCATTGGCGGTCACGCCGGGGTAGCGCTTGGTGATATGCGCAAGCGCCAGCCTGGGGGGTGTTTGTAATGTCACTGAGGCGGCTCGAATTATTGTGGCAGCAACGTTTGGGCACTTGTGACGGCGGCTGTGCGTGGCGCAGCATCGCCGCGCACCATGCCTTCATCATCATGAATGCGTGATGATCGGAATTAGCGTTGAATTATATAAGTGCGTGGGGGCTGGCCGGACCACATTGACCCTCTAACCGTGCCCCACAACGGTTACGGGGAGGTTGCAAGTCGCGTGCCGGCCACACTGGCAAAGAAAAACCGCCGCGCTGCCGGTCAGGGCAGGGCGGCGGTCTGGGTTGACCTCAGTCAAGGCCAGGGTTACCCGGCGCTGGCAGGTATCGTGGCGAAGCGGCCGTCGCGGAAGTCGGCCAGGGTCTGGTAGATCTGTTCCTGCGTGTTCATCACGAACGGGCCGTACTGTGCGATCGGCTCGTTCAGCGGCTGTCCGGCGATCAGCAGGAAGCGGGCATCCTCGCTGGCTTCCACCACCACGCCGTCGGATTGCCCGGCGTTGTCGAGTACTCCCATTCGCTGGGCTTCGAGCACGGCGGCATCTGCCTCGCCGACCTTCACTGTGCCCCGGTACACGTAGAGGAACGCGTTATGGCCAGCGGGCAGCGTCTGCGCAAAGGTCTGGCCGGCAGGCAGATGCACGTCGAGATACAGCGGCTCGGTCACGGGCCGCGTTACCGCGCCCGCCACGCCGTGCGAGGCGCCAGCCAGCACGCGAACGGTGCCGCCCGACGGCAGCGCCACGGTCGGAACCTCCGCCGACGGAATGTCGCGATACCACGGAGTAGTCATCTTGTCCGCAGCCGGCAGGTTCAGCCAGAGCTGGAATCCTTCCATGCGGCCATCTTCCTGTTCAGGCAATTCCGAGTGCACCACGCCGGAACCCGCCACCATCCACTGCGCGCCGCCGTTTTCCAGCAGCCCTTCATGCCCGGCGCTGTCGCGATGGCGCATGCGCCCGGCCAGCATGTACGTGATGGTTTCGAAGCCGCGATGCGGATGATCGGGGAACCCGCCGATGTAATCGTCCTTGTTGTCGGTGCCGAAGGCGTCGAGCATCAGGAACGGGTCCAGGCGGCGCTGCAGGTTCTGCGTGAGGACGCGCGTCAGCTTGACGCCGGCGCCGTCGGATGTGGCAATGCCACGCACCACGCGGTCCACGACGCGTGAGCGCTGCACGGTTTCCGTGGCAGTGGCTGGTACGGTGGAAATGCGAGTGGTCATGTCTGTTCTCCTGTTGCGACGGCCGGGCCGGAAAACGCAAGGCCCGCCGTTCGATCTACCCATGCAATGTAAGGGTTTGGCGGAAAAGCGGTAGACGGCAGGCCGGCAACAGATCGTTCCAAAGTTGGGACGAAGTTGGCGCAACAACAGTGAAAAATGGAACGACAGGGCGCGTGGATCGGATCAGGACTCGAGGTCTCTCCCTCGTCGGAAAACGCCGATGGTCAGCGCGCTACCTCCCGTTCCCCAATAGCCGGATTTCCGCGATTTTCCCGCCGGGAAGCGCCGGATTTGGGCGGAAGATGACAGGATGACGGAAGTTGTGTAGAATAGCGGTCTCTTTGTCATCCGTTGCTGAGAATTGTGGTGGGCGAGCCTGCACTCCGAACCCCCGCAATCCGTTGTACAGCAACGGCCGATTGACCGACGGCGCCAACCGAAAGCGCGTTCAACACGACATCAGTCGCCGTCACGGGCCAACCTGGGTTTCACCTCAGCGTTGCGCCGCACCTGCGGGTTCGGGCCTCACGCCTGAATCCCATCAACGGGTGATTCGCTGATCTCCGGTCGGCGTCGCACCCAAGTCCGTCCGCTGGCAATCCTGCCAGTCATGGCGGCAAGGCAATCTGAATCGGGCCCCGGCGGGCACCCATCGACAAATACCGCCGGCCCTATTGTTTTCCGCATCTGAAATGTGGCGATTAATCCATTTTTGTCGCAGTTCGGAGTTGGAGAGGGGAAGTATGTCAAAGCAAACCATCCGGGCTGTGGCCTGGGGCGGCGTCGTTGCCGTTGCATTGGTCGGGCTCGTCTCGTGGATCGGCGTCGATGTCATCCGCCAGTACCAGGAGCGCCTGCTCTACAACGTAGCCGACCACCTTCGCCTTGTGGCGATCTCGATGACGCTTGCGCTGCTGACCGGCTTGCCGGCAGGCATTGCGCTGAGCCGCCCGTGCATGCGCCGCTGGGCGGACAAGCTGATGCAGGTCTTCAATATCGGCAACACCGTGCCGTCGCTGGCAGTACTGGCCCTCGCGCTGGCTGTGCTGGGCATCGGCGAGCGACCGGCCATTCTGGCCCTGTGGCTCGCCTCGCTGCTGCCGATCGTGCGCAATACCTATGAAGGGCTGCGCACGGTATCGCCCGCGCTCAAGGAAGCCGCACGCGGTATCGGCATGACGCCGTGCCAGCGTCTGGTGCGCGTGGAACTGCCCAATGCGCTGCCAGTCATCCTTGCCGGCGTGCGAATCAGCCTGGTGATCAATGTCGGCACCGTGCCGCTGTCGTTCCTGATCGGCGCGAACAGCCTCGGCGAAATGATTTTCCCGGGCATTTACCTGAACAACCAGCCGCTGTTGTTGCTGGGCGCCGCCGCCACCGCGCTGCTGGCCCTGGCGCTGGACGCGCTGTTCGCCGCGGCGGGGCATGTGTACCTGCGCCGACGCGGACTCGCCTGAGTGAGGAATCGCATCATGACCAAACCGATACACCGCCTGACCGAAGGCCGGGCGTTCTGGCTGCTGGCCGCCATTGGCGTGGCCGCCGCCGCACTGCTGCTTGGCACGGCCCCGGCGCGCGCCCAGGAAGGCGCCAGCCAAGTGCGCGTGGGTGGCAAGAATTTCACCGAGCAGTTGATCCTGTCGTCGATGACCACGCAGTACCTCAAGGCCAAGGGCATCGACGCCACGCTGACGTCGGGCCTGGGCAGCACGCTGATGCGCCAGGCCATGGAGTCGAACCAGCTCGACGTGGTGTGGGATTACACCGGCACTGCGCTAATCGTTTTCAACAAGGTCGAGGAGAAACTCGATGGCCCCGCCGCCTACGCCCGCGTGAAGGAAATGGACGCCGGCAAGGGGCTGGTCTGGCTCGCGCCCTCCGAGGTCAACAACACCTATGCGCTGGCCATGCCGAAGGAGCGCGCGGCAGGCATTACCAAACTTTCGGCCTACGCCGCGAAGATGCGCGCCGACGGCGAGGACACGAAGCATCCGCTGGCCGTGGACATGGAGTTCGCCGCCCGTCCCGATGGCCTGGAGCCACTGAAGGCTGCCTACAAGCTGCCTTTCACGCGAAAGGACGTGATCCAGCTCGATCCGGGTCTGGTCTATCTAGCCCTCAGGAACAACCAGGTGGACCTCGGGCTGGTCTACGCGACCGATGGGCGCGTGAAGGGCTTCGACCTCGTGCTGCTCGAGGACGACCTCGGTTTCTTCCCGCCGTATAACGCTGTTCCCGTGGTGCGCAAGGCTGTACTCGACGCGCGGCCCGAACTGGCGAACCTGCTGAATGCGCTGTCAGCAAAGCTCGACAACGCCGCGATGACCGACATGAACTACCAGGTCGACATCAACCATGAGCCCGTTGACAAGGTGGCTGGCGATTTCCTGCGCAGCCACGGCCTGATCTGAGGAGCCAGAACATGTGGAATTACCTCCAGAACAACTGGGCCATGCTGCTGCGCCTGACGGGCGAACATCTCGCCCTCGTCGGGTCGGCCGTGGGCATGGCCATCGTGATCGGTGTGCCGCTCGGCATCCTGATTACCCGCCACCGCTTCCTGGCCACGCCGCTGCTGGCGCTGGCCACTGTGGTGCTGACGTTGCCGTCCATCGCACTGTTCGGGCTGATGATCCCGATCTTCGCGCGCTTCGGACACGCGCTCGGTTATGTGCCGGCCGTGACCGCCGTCTTCCTCTACTCGTTGCTGCCGATCATGCGCAACACGTACACGGCATTAGCCAACGTTGATGCCGGCATCCAGGAGGCGGGACGCGGCATCGGCATGACCACCTGGCAGCGCATGCGGCTGGTGGACCTGCCGCTGGCCGTGCCGGTGATCCTCGGCGGGGTACGTACTGCCGTGGTGATGAACATCGGCGTGGCCACCATTGCCGCCGTCGTAGGCGCGGGCGGCCTCGGCGTGCTGATCCTGCAAGCGATCGGCCAGACCAACATGACCAATGTGGCCGTGGGCGCGGTACTCGTCAGCCTGCTCGCCATCGTCGCCGACGTCGCCCTGCAGTCCCTGCAGCGCGCACTGACACCGAAAGGAATCCGACAATGATCGAACTCGACAAACTCACGAAAGCCTTCCCCCAGAAGGACGGTTCCGAAGTGCGGGCCGTGAACGAGGTCAGCATGACCGTGCCGCGCGGCGAGATCTGCGTGTTCCTGGGGCCGTCCGGCTGCGGCAAGACCACCACGCTCAAGATGATCAACCGGCTGATCGAGCCGACTTCGGGCACGGTGCGCATCGATGGCGAGGACACTGCCGGTATCGACGGCGTGGCGCTGCGTCGCAAGATCGGCTACGTGATCCAGCAGATCGGCCTGTTCCCGAACATGACCATCGAGGAAAACATCATGGTCGTGCCGCGCCTGCTGGGCTGGGACAAGAAACAGTGCCGCGAGCGCGCCCGCGAACTGATCCGCATGGTGCAACTGGACCCGGACAAGATGCTCAAGCGGTATCCGCGCGAACTCTCGGGCGGCCAGCAACAGCGGATCGGCGTGATCCGCGCACTCGCCGCCGACGCGCCGGTGCTGCTGATGGACGAGCCGTTCGGCGCCGTGGACCCGATCAACCGGGAGAGCATCCAGAACGAGTTTTTCCAGATGCAGCGTGCGCTTGGCAAGACCGTGATCATGGTCTCGCACGACATCGACGAGGCCATCAAGCTCGGCGACAAGGTGGCCGTATTCCGCGGCGGCCGGCTCGTGCAGTTCGATCATCCCGACGCACTGCTGGCACACCCTGCCGATGACTTCGTGCAGGCCTTCGTGGGCCACGACAACACGCTGAAGCGCTTGCTGCTGGTGCGCGCTGGCGATGCCGCCACGATGCCGCCGACGGCCCGCCCGGACATGTCGCTGGCGGAAGCCTTCGGTGTCATGGACGAAGCGGATGTGCGCCATTTGCCCGTGGTGGACGATCAGCGCGCCCTCGGCTACGTCACGCGCCGCGACGTGCGCGCTGCGTTAGCCAAGGGCGGCAACTGCGCGGAAGTGATGCGACAGTTCACCACCACGGCGGCCTTCGACGAACACTTGCGCATCGTGCTGTCGCGCATGTACCAGCACAACACGAGCTGGCTGCCCGTGATCGATGGCGATGGCATGTACCTCGGTGAAGTGACGCAGGAATCGATCGCCGACTACCTCAGCTCGGGACGCTCGCGCGGCAACGCGCCAGTGATCCAGCCACCGGCGAGTTCGCCGCTGGCGATGATCGGGCCGGCGGAGGCGCCGGTGCCGGGTAGGGAGAAGGTGGCGGCGTAAGTCGCTCCCCTCTCTATGGGGTTTCTCCCCTCTCCCACTTTGTGGGAGAGGGGAGCGCCCCGAAGCAGTATCAAAAAAAACGGCCACGTGGCCGTTTTTTTCACTCCAACACGCCAATCAAGCGTGACCCAGTTCGCCGTCCTTCAGGCGCCACAGGTTCAGCGGGTTGCCATCCTTCAGCGCTTCAGGCAGCAGGCCGGCCGGCAGATTCTGGTAGCAGACCGGGCGCAGGAAGCGGTCCAGCGCCGAGGTGCCCACCGACGTCGTGCGCGTATCGGACGTGGCCGGGAACGGGCCGCCGTGGACCATGGCGAAGCAGACTTCCACGCCAGTCGGGTAGCCGTTGAACAGGATACGGCCGACCTTGCGTTCCAGTGCCGGCAGCAGCTTGGCCGCGATTGCCTGATCGCCAGCGTCGGCTTGTACCGTGGCGGTCAGTTGGCCTTCCAGGATGCGCGTGACGGCCACCAGGGCATCGGCGTCCTTGCAGACCACGAGTACCGTCGACGGGCCAAATACTTCGGCGTGCATGCGGTGATCGGCAACGAACTTGTCTGCCGACGTTTCAAAGAACACCGGACGAGCCTGGTTCGGGCCCGTTGCGTCCACACCGCAAGCGGCGCGCGTCAGACCCGCGACTTCCGACAGTTGCGCCACACCGCGCTCGAATGCGGCGTGGATGCCCGGCGTCAGCATCGTGCCAGCCGGCTTGCCGGTCAGCGCGGTGTGCGCAGCGGCACGGAATTTCTCCAGCGCCGGACCTTCAACTGCCAGCAGCAGGCCCGGATTCGTGCAGAACTGGCCCACGCCCATCACGAGCGAATCCACCAGGTCACGGGCGATCTGCTCGCCGCGTGCGTTGAGCGCTTCCGGCAGCAGGTACACCGGGTTGATGCTGCTCATTTCCGCATACACCGGAATCGGCACCGGACGGCTGTTGGCCACGTTCATCAGCGCCAGACCGCCAGCGCGCGAACCCGTGAAGCCCACGGCTTGAATGACCGGATGGGCCACCAGTGCGGTGCCGATGGCGTTGCCTACGCCTTGCACCATCGAGAACACGCCTTCCGGCAGGCCCGCATCGGCCACAGCCTTTTGAATCACGCGACCCACCAGTTCGGACGTGCCCGGGTGCGCCGGGTGCGCCTTGGCGACCACCGGGCAACCTGCTGCCAGTGCCGACGCGGTATCGCCACCGGCCACCGAGAAGGCCAGCGGGAAGTTGCTGGCGCCGAACACGGCCACGGGACCCACGGCGATGCGCTGCATGCGCAGGTCGGGGCGCGGCGGCGTGCGCTCGGGCAGGGCGCTGTCGAGCGTGGCGCCTTGCCAGCGGCCATCGCGAAGCACGCGTGCGAACAGGCGCAACTGGCCGGCGGTGCGGCCGCGCTCGCCTTGCAGGCGGGCGATCGGCAGGGCCGTTTCAGCGTGCGCACGCTGGATCAGTTCATCGCCGAGACCTTCCAGGCCCGTAGCGATGGCTTCCAGGAACGTCGCGCGTTGGTCGGGCGAGGTGGCGCGGAAGGTGTCGAATGCGGCTTCGGCCAGCGCGCAGGCGCGGTCCACATCCGCGGCGGTGCTGCCCTGGTAGGCGGGTTCGAGCTTCTCGCCCGTGGCCGGGTTGATGCCGTGGAAAGTCTCTTCAGTGCCGCGCGCGGCGATGGCGCCGATCAGCATTTCGCCAGAAATCGTCATGATTGGGTCCTGCGGGAAAAGTGATGAAAGGACGGCCAGAACACCGTCACGCAAGGGGAGAGGCAGGCAATGGTGCCTGCCGATGGAACTGCATGGGATGCCGACCGGAAGCGTCGTAAGACATCATATGACATCGCTTCCCGTCTCGCAACCGCACCATCCGTCCGGACAACGCGCGGATGGCGCATGCCGCTCAGGCGGGCGATCCGGCCATGGCCGACGCCTTGCGCAGGCGTTCACGGCTGTTGGTCAGGTGCATGCGCATGGCAGCTTTTGCCGCTTCCGGATCGCGTCGCTCGATCGCATCGAAAATGCTTTCGTGCTCGAAGTTCACGCGCTCCAGGTACTGTTCGCGTTCGGGCCGGCTCACCTGCAGGCGGCTGCGCGGAATCACCATCGTGCCGAGGTGGCCCATGATGTCCGTGAAATAGCGATTTCCCGTGGCACGCGCGATCGACAGGTGAAACTCGAAATCCGAACCCACTGCGTCGCTGCCTTCAGCGGCATTGCGCTTCATGTCGTCCAGCGCGCGGCGCATGGCCAGCAGATGTTCGTCGTTGCGGCGCGTGGCCGCCAGGCTGGCAGCCTCGGCTTCCAGGCTCACGCGGAATTCAAGCATCGCCAGCACGTCCATGGCCGTGACAATGGCCGAAGGATCGATGCGGAATGGGGAGTGGGTTTCAAGTGGGCGGTTCAGCACGAACGTGCCGATCCCGTGCCGCGTTTCCACCAGGCCGCTGGCCTGGAGGCGCGACAGCGCTTCACGCACCACCGTGCGGCTCACGCCGAGCGTGGCCATGATTTCGGATTCCGTGGGAAGCTTGTCACCCGGCTTGATCTGGCCCTGCTGGATGCTGTCGGTCAGGTTGCTGACCACTTCCTCGGCAAGCGTGCGGCCGCGGCGGCGCAGGGGAGCGGGCGAAGACATCGAGACGTTGGACATGGGCGTGCAGGTATGGGAACCAATGTGGGGATGACCCTGACGGTCGTAATGTTGACCGGTCGGGCACGCGCTCATTATACTGCGTCATAAGTCATACGACGACCGATAACGCACAGGACATTGCGGCCGTTTGGCCAATGTGGCAGCCGCGCCGCAATTTTCTTTCGGTCAGCTAATGTATTAGCGTATGAGCTACGATAGCAGGGCGCATTTCCACGTCATGGGGAGAGCGCGATCCCGGCGGTAAAACAGACCAGGACTCGGAGACGATCCACATGAACGCAACCTCTCTCGCCAATGGCGCGACCCCTGTCGTGACCGAACTGACTGTCGTGCCGGTGGCCGGTCACGACAGCATGCTGATGAACCTGTCGGGCGCCCACGGCCCGTACTTCACCCGCAACATCGTCATCTTGAAGGACAGCGCAGGGAACATCGGCGTGGGTGAGGTGCCCGGCGGCGAGAGCATCCGCCAGACGCTGGAGGATGCGCGTCCGCTGGTGGTGGGGCAGGGCATCGGCCAATATCTCTCGATCCTGAACCGCGTGCGCGAGCAGTTCGCCAGCCGCGACGCTGGCGGCCGGGGCCTGCAGACGTTCGACCTGCGCATCACCATCCACGCTGTGACCGCGCTGGAAGCCGCGCTGCTCGACCTGCTCGGCAAGCATCTGCAGGTGCCGGTGGCTGCGCTGCTCGGCGAAGGCCAGCAACGCGATGCCGTGGAGATGCTGGGCTACCTGTTCTACGTGGGCGACCGCCAGAAGACCACGCTCGACTATCGGACCGAACCCAATGGCGACAACGCATGGTTCCGCGTGCGCAACGAAGTGGCAATGGATGCCAAGGGCGTGGTGCGCCTGGCCGAAGCCGCCTACGAGCGCTATGGCTTCAACGACTTCAAGCTGAAGGGCGGCGTGCTGCGCGGCGAAGAGGAGATGGAAGCGATCATCGCGCTGCATGAGCGCTTCCCTAAGGCACGCGTGACGCTCGATCCGAACGGTGGCTGGCTGCTGAAGGACGCCATCCGCCTGTGCCGCGACAAGCACGGCATCCTGGCCTATGCAGAAGATCCGTGCGGCGCGGAAGACGGTTACTCGGGCCGCGAGATCATGGCCGAATTCCGCACGGCCACCGGCCTGCCGACCGCCACCAACATGGTGGCCACGGACTGGCGCCAGATGGGCCACGCGGTGCGTTTGCAGTCGGTGGATATTCCGCTGGCCGATCCGCACTTCTGGACGATGCAGGGCTCGGTGCGCGTGGCGCAGATGTGCTCGGAATGGGGTCTCACGTGGGGCTCGCATTCGAACAACCACTTCGATATCTCGCTGGCGATGTTCACGCACGTGGCGGCTGCCGCGCCGGGCCGCGTCACGGCCATCGACACGCACTGGATCTGGCAGGACGGCGAACACCTGACGCGCAACCCGCTGAAGATCGAAGGCGGTCTCGTGCAGGTGCCGAAGACGCCGGGCCTGGGTGTGGAACTCGATATGGATGCGCTGGCGCGTGCCAATCGTCTCTATCAGAAAAAGGGTCTGGGGGCGCGCGATGACGCGATTGCCATGCAGTTCCTGATTCCCAACTGGAAGTTCAATAACAAGATGCCTTGCATGGTGCGCTAAGCGTCCATCTCGACGATTCCCAGAAATAGAAAACCTTCGATTCAGCAGGAGACACACAACATGGTTCAACCCTCGAAGGCCGCCCCGCGCGCGGCCCGTATTTCCACGCTGCTGCGCCGCTTTGCGGGCGTGGCGATTGCCCTGGCTGCCGGCGTGACCGTCAGCGGTGTTGCGCAGGCATCGAGTGCGGCGTGGCCGCAGAAGCCGGTGTCGATCGTCGTGCCGTTCCCGGCCGGTGGTTCGACAGACACCATCGCGCGCTACCTGGCGCAGCCGCTCAATGAGAAGCTGGGCCAGCCGTTCGTGATCGACAACAAGCCGGGCGCCACGGGCGCTATCGGCGCAACGTTCGTCAAGCGTGCGCCAGCCGATGGCTACACGATGATGGTGGCCTCGATTGGCGTGTTCGCGGTCAACCCGTTTCTGCAGAAGAGCCTGCAATATGATCCGGCGAAGGATTTCGACCTGCTGACCGTGGCCGTACGCGCGCCAAACGTGCTCGTGGCCAATCCGAACTTCCCGGCCAAGTCGCTGGCCGAGCTGGTGGCGTACATGAAGAAGAACCCGGGCAAGGTCACGTTTGCCACGTCGGGTGCCGGTTCATCGGACCACCTGACGGCCGCGCTGTTCTGGCAAAAGACCGGCACCGAAGGGCTGCACGTCCCGTATAAGGGCGGTGCCCCGGCCATCTCGGATCTGCTCGCCGGGCAGGTGGATGTATCGTTCCAGAACGTCAACGCGGTGCTGCAACACATCCGCACCGGCAAGCTCAAGGCGCTGGCCGTGACGTCGGGCAAGCGCTCCGCCGTGTTGCCCGATGTGCCGACCATGGCCGAAGGCGGCACCAAGGATGTGGAAGTCTATTCGTGGCAGGGCATCGCTGCGCCCAAGGGCATCCCGGCCGATGTGAAGACGCGCCTACACGGCGCTATCGTCGGCGCGCTCAAGGACCCGGCGATGCAGAAGAAGCTGGGCGAGCAAGGCTTCGAAGTAGTGGCCAACACGCCCGAGCAATTCGTCGAGTTCGAGAATCAGGAACTGAAACGCTGGAAGACCGTGATCGAGCAGGGCAAGATCACGGCCGAGTAAGCCGGCATCGTCGCTGTCCACGCCAAAACCTCGCCAACCGGCGAGGTTTTTTTTCGTCAGGAACCGATTCCCCCCTGTAGTGGGGCGTCCGCTCGCGCGCGCTAAATATGGGTGAATTCGTACCGATAGACGCTAAGGCGCTCAATCGGTCAAAGCAGTGTGAACAAGATAGGCGACAAATCTGGCGAAAAAGCTGGGGCTTTGTAAAAATTCATGTTTTGCCTATTGATCCTGGCTGCCATTCAGCCACATTGGGCGCCGGCACCTTTTCGGCTGCCGTTCGATCTATCTCTCTTGGAGAAACGAAGTGAAAAGTCTGAAGTCCTGCTGTCTGCTCGGTGTAGTCGCCGCCATGGGCATGGCTGGCTGCGCGACGGAAACGTCGACCGCATTGCCGGTGCAGAAGGTGGAGAGCGCCAGCCGCCCGTATAACGGCCTGCGGACCCCGATCGCCGTGGGCAAGTTCGACAACCGTTCGAACTACATGCGCGGCGTGTTCTCGGACGGCATCGACCGCCTGAGCGGCCAGGCCAAGACGAGCCTGGTGACCCACCTGCAGCAAACCAACCGCTTCACGGTGCTGGAGCGCGAGAATCTCGACGAGATCAAGCGCGAGGCGACGATCAAGAACCAGGCGCAAAAGCTCAAGGGCGCCGATTTCGTGGTGACTGGTGACATCACCGAGTTCGGCCGCAAGGAAGTGGGCGATGTGCAGTTGTTCGGCATCCTGGGGCGTGGCCGTGAGCAGGTCGCCTACGCGAAGGTCAACCTGAACATCGTCAATATCACGACGTCCGAGGTGGTTTTCTCCACCCAGGGGGCTGGCGAATACAAGCTGTCGAACCGCGAGGTCATCGGGTTTGGCGGCACGGCCAGCTATGACTCCACGCTGAACGGCAAGGTGATGGACCTGGCCATGCGCGAAGCCATCAACAACCTTGTCAGCGCCATCGACGGTGGCATCTGGAAGCCGGTCCAGCAGTAACAGGCATTCGTCAAACTACGAGAAAAACAAATGATTAACTTGGTCACGCTGCGCAATGCGGCGTTTTTGTCGGTCGCCGCCGCGGTGCTCGCCGGCTGCGCTGCGCCCCAGCCGTCGCTCTATCAATGGGAAGGCTATCAGGCTCAGGTCTACCAATACTTCAAGGGCGAGTCGAAGGAAGAGCAGGTCATCGCGCTGGAGAAGGGCCTTGAAACCATCAAGGCGAAAGGGGGAGCGGTGCCACCCGGCTATCACGCGCAGCTCGGCATGCTGTACCTGAACCTCGGCAAGGACGACCAGATGGTCAAGGAGTTCCAGACCGAGAAGACGCTTTTCCCGGAATCCACGCCGTTCATGGATTTTCTGACGCGGAATATGAAGACGGATACGCGCAAGGATGTCACGGTGCCGGTCCAGCCGACCACCGCCGCGGTGGGAACGAAGACTGAGAACAATACCGGGAGCGCCAAATGATCCGTCGCGTGATGACCTATATGGCTACGCTGGCCGCGGTGGCGCTGTTTGCCGGTTGTGCCACGAAGCCGCCCGAGGTGGACTACTCGGCGTTCAGGTCGGCCAAGCCGCGTTCGATCGTGGTGCTGCCGCCGCTGAACGAATCGGCCGACATCAAGGCCACGTACGCCATGCTGTCGCTGGCCACGTATCCGCTGGCCGAGTCGGGCTACTACGTACTGCCCGTGGCACTGGTCGACGAGACGTTCCGCCAGAACGGCTTGACCGTCCCCGGTGAGATCCACACCGTCCCGGTGCCCAAGCTGCGCGAGATCTTCGGCGCCGACGCCGCGCTGTATGTCACCGTGACCGACTACGGCTCGCGTTACCAGGTGTTGAGCAGCGTCACGCGCGTCGCGGCCAAGGCCAAGCTTGTGGACCTGCGTTCCGGCGACGTCCTGTGGAGCGGCACCGCCGTGACGGCCAACGATGGTGGCAACACCAGTGGCGGCGGACTGATCGGCATGCTGATCAGCGCCGCCATCAACCAGGCGGTGAATCACCTCACCGATGCGGCCTATCCCATAGCGGGAACGACGAGCTATCGTTTGCTGTCAGCCGGCATGCCGGGCGGCATCCTGTACGGCCCGCGTTCGCCGAAGTACGACAAGGTGGATTGAGTGCCGCACTGACGCGGCTTCCGCGAAAAAAATGCCGCAGCACGCTCCCTCGTTCGAGGGAATGTGCTGCGGCATTTTCGTATCTGGCGGAAGCGGTGAGATTCGAACTCACGGATGGGTCACCCCATCGGCAGTTTTCAAGACTGCTGCCTTAAACCACTCGGCCACGCTTCCTTGAAGGCGATTCTGATTGAACCGGCATTGTATCGCGTCAGCGGATACGGCCGGCCGCGCATTATACAGGGATGGCCGGGCTGGCGTGTATTGCGCTTGACGCATGCCCATGGATGATGAGGGAAAGCCTCAACGATGTGTCGTTCTCTGTCGACGTTGTCAGTGTTTGTCGGACAGCGCGGAACCATGTGAGGGTCGAGCATCTCCTATGATCACGACATGCGATCTTGGCGTGTCACGAAGTCGGCTTTTCAAACAGCTATTCGAGGAGAGGAATCGATGCAACGCAACGAACAACGCAAGGATCAACGTCAGCCGTGGATGGCGCTGGGCGGCCTCGGCGCCCTGGTGCTGGTGGCCGGGCTGGCCGGTTGCGCGCAACCTGGCTATGGCGGCTATGGCAACTACAACTCGACGCCGCAGCCTACGGGTTATCAACAGCCCGGCAGCGTGTATCAGGCGCCGCAGGGTTCGGTGTTCACCGGCCGAGTGGAATCGATCGAGCCGATCCAGAATACGCAGGGTAGCTCGGGCATTCTGGGTACGGTGATTGGTGGCGCCGCGGGCGGGCTGCTTGGCCATCAGATTGGTGGCGGTCGCGGCCAGACGGCGGCGACGATCGTGGGCGCAGTGGGTGGTGCCGTGGCAGGTAACCAGATCGAGAAGCGCACGGGTAGCAGTACGCAGACCGCGTATCGCGTCAATGTCCGGCTCGACGATGGGCGCGTAGCAACGGTGACGCAATCGAACATCGGCAATCTGCGTGTGGGTGACCGCGCCCGGGTGGCGAACGACATGGCCACGCCGTACTGATCGAACGCCGTAATAAAAAACGCCACACGGTTTGCGCCGTGTGGCGTTTTTGCTTTCGCATGCCAACCGACGAAGCCGGTTCAATCCTTCAGGAACATCTCCTGCAAATCATTGAGGAAGCGCCGCCCGAGGTCGGTGGGCTTGATCATCATCGGGTCGGCTTCGAGCAATCCCTTTTTCTCCGCTGCCGCCAATGTTTTGCCGATAGTGTGCAAGGGCAGGCCGGTGTAGTCGTGGAAACTCGATGCCGGGACGCCATCGGTCAGGCGCAGCGCGTTGAGCATGAATTCGAACGGCAGGTCGTCGGCGCTCACATCGCGCGACTCCTGCACGGCGTTGCCCGCCAGTGCCTGTTCCATATAGGTAGCCGGGTGCTTGTGGCGCATCTGGCGCAGGATACGGTGCGGGAACGACAGCTTGCCGTGCGCGCCCGCGCCGATACCGAGGTAATCGCCGAATCGCCAGTAGTTCACGTTGTGCCTGGCTTCGCGATGTGGCTTACCGTAGGCCGAGGTTTCGTAATGTCGGAACCCTGCCTCTGCCGTGCGGGCCTCGATGAGATCCTGCATCTCGTAGGCGATGTCTTCATCGGGCAGTGCCGGCGGAAACTTCGCGAACAGCGTGTTCGGCTCCAGCGTCAGGTGATACATCGACAGGTGTGTGGTGCCGTACGACAACGCCGCTTCGAGGTCGCTCACGCACTGGTCCATCGTCTGACCCGGCAGTGCATACATCAGGTCCAGATTGACGTTGTCGAAGTGCTGCATTGCGATGTCGATGGCGGCCCGCGCTTCGCGCTCGCCGTGGATGCGACCTAGCGCCTGCAGGTGGGCATCGTTGAAACTCTGAATGCCGATGGACAGACGGTTGATCCCGCTGGCCCGGTAGCTCGCAAAGCGCTCGGCCTCGAATGTGCCGGGATTCGCTTCCATCGTGATCTCGGCATCGGCGTCCAGCGGCAACAGCGCGCGGATATCCGACAGCAGCCGGTCCATGCCGGCCGCCGACAACAGGCTCGGCGTGCCGCCACCAATGAAGATCGTATGCACGGGACGTCCCCAGACCAAGGGCAGCGACTGCTCGAGGTCGGCGCGCAGCGCGTCGAGATACGCGTCCTCGGGGATGTCGTGGCTATCGGCCTTTCCGGGTGCCGCGTGCGAGTTGAAATCGCAGTACGGACACTTGCGCACGCACCACGGAATATGAACGTAGAGCGATAGCGGCGGTGAGCCGGGCAGGGCGATCTTTCCCGGCTTGAGCCAGAGTTGCTGGTTGTCCGCCGGAGAAACCTGTCGCGGGGTCGGGGACAAAGGCGGGGACGACGCCGGGATGATCGGAATCATGCGCTGGTCCTGGCGCGCGAAGCTTGCAAGCGGGCAACCAGGCCCTGCAGCGCCAGCGCGCGATGGCTGACGCCGTTCTTCTCGTCGGCAGACAGTTCGGCGGCAGTTTTGCCGAGCGTAGGCAGCAGGAAGTGTGGGTCATAGCCGAAGCCACCCGCGCCGCGCGGGGCATCGACGACTTCGCCGGCCCAGGTGCCCTCGGCAATGATCGGGCACGGATCTTCGGGATGCCGCACCATGACCAGCACGCAGTAGTAATGCGCGTGACGGTTCAGCTTGCCGGCCAGTTGGGAAATCAGATGCGCGTTGTTGGCGGCGTCGGACTTCGGCTTGCCGACCATCTGCGCGTAGCGTGCCGAGTAGACGCCGGGAGCGCCATCGAGCGCATCGACACAGATGCCCGAATCGTCGGCCAGCGCCGGCATGCCGGACAGCCGGCTGGCGTGGCGCGCCTTGGTCAGTGCGTTCTCGACGAACGTGCCGAAGGGCTCCTCGGCCTCGGGAATCCCGAGTTCGCCCTGTGGCAGTACGTCAAAGCCGAGCGGTGACAAAAGTGCGCTAAATTCGCGCAGCTTGCCAGCGTTGTTCGAAGCCAGGACCAGGCGTTGCATCGTCACTCCTCCCGCGCTCAGAGTCCGAGCGCCTGCTTTTGCTGGCGCACCAACTCGGCAATGCCGGCCTCGGCCAGACGCGTCATGGCGTCCAGGTCCGCGCGGCTGAATGGCGCACCCTCGGCCGTACCCTGGACTTCGACGAAACCGCCGCTACCAGTCATGACCACATTCATGTCTGTGTCGCAGTTGCTGTCCTCGGCGTAGTCGAGGTCGAGCACCGGCACGCCGTCGACCATGCCCACGGAGATGGCCGCGACGAAATCGCGGATCGGGCTCGTCGAAATCGAGCCGGCGCGCAGCATGGTGGAAACGGCGTCGTGGGCGGCCACGAAGGCGCCCGTGATGGCAGCGGTGCGGGTGCCGCCATCGGCCTGCAAGACGTCGCAATCGAGGTGGATCGTGTGCTCGCCCAGTGCGGCGAGATCGAACACCGACCGCATGGCCCGGCCGATCAGGCGCTGGATTTCCTGCGTGCGGCCGGTCTGCTTGCCCCGTGCGGCTTCGCGGTCCGAGCGCGTGTGCGTGGCACGAGGCAGCATGCCGTATTCGGCGGTGACCCAGCCTTCGCCGCTGCCTTTCTTGTGCGGAGGCACTTTGGTCAGCACGCTGGCCGTGCAGAGTACCTTGGTGTCGCCAAAGGCACACAGCACCGAACCTTCGGCGTGGCGCGTGTAGTGGCGGGTCAGGGTGATGGGTCGCAGCGCATCGGCCGCGCGTCCGCTGGGTCGCATGGGGAGTTTTCGTTGGAATCGGGTAAGACCGCGATTCTAACGCCGACAGGCTTCGAATGCCTGTCGCGCCGGCTGCGACCCCGGCAAACTGAAGCGAACGTTTCTCCGCCGTGGCTCAGCGCATCAGATTGCTGGTCTTGTCGATCGCAGCACGAATCTCGGCAATCGAGCGTTCGATTTCCTCTTCGCTGAGCAAATCGGTCTCGTTGCCGGTGCGTTCCAGGATTGATGTCGTGAAGGTGTTCAGGGGCAGCGTATCCGTCAGCACGGCGTCGTCATCGGGCACTGTGGCGTCGGCTTCCCACATCATCGAGATCGCTGTGGTGTTGTCGGCACCTTCGCCGGCATTGGCGAGCGCGCGTTCGATCAGGTCGGGAATGGCGTGGACGACCGACAGGTGCGTGACCTTGTCCACGATCACGCTCTCTTCCAGGCTGCCCCACAGGCCGTCGGAGCACAGCATCGCCACGTCGCCCGGCTCCAGCCGCACTGGCCCACCGATATCGATCAACGGCAGGTTGGGCGATCCAAGGCAGTTGTAGAGCTTGTTGCGCTCGGGATGATTGGCCACTTCCATCGGCAGGACGCGCTCCTGCTGCAGCAGGTTTTCTATCTTCGAGTGGTCCCGCGTACGTGTGAGGAGGGCGGCCTTGCGCATCAGGTAGAAACGCGAATCGCCGGCGTGGGCCCAGTGGATCTGGCCGTTCTGGATCAGGCAGCAGACCACCGTTGTACGCGGCACATCTGAGAGGCGATTGGCCTCGGCATAGCGATGGATGTCGCGGTGCGCCAGCATGATCGTGTCCTGCAGGAAGTCGGCAGGATTGCGGATCGATGGGCGCGCCTGCGCCTGGAACTGGCGCGCCAGAGTTTGCAGTGCCTGCTGCGCGGCAACCTCGCCAAAGGCGTGGCCGCCCAGGCCATCGGCCAGCACCATCAACAGGGCGTCACGCGTAAAGCAGTAGCCCATGCGGTCCTGGTTGATCCGGCGGCCGCCTTTCCGGCTTTCCTGGTAGACGGAGAATCGCATGCTTTATTCGTTATTGGTTTGGTGCGCTTGTCTGCGCAGGCATCGGCGCGTGGGGCGTTGTGTTGAACGTCGCATCATGCGGGGGCATCAGTCGCTGGAGCCGTCGGCCTGCGCAGTCTGCGATGGCTTGTCGGCGTTTCGTTCCTCGCGGCGGCGCAGCAGCGTCATGAAACGGCTCGTGGCGTTCATGCGCTCTCCTGCGGGCACAGTTGCGGGGCCGGCCGCTGCTGCGGCAGCCGACTGCTCGCCCAGCGCATTGCTCTGGTCGCGCAGTTCCTTCTGCAGCCGGAACACGCTCTGCGGCCGCTCCGACGGCGTCAGGCGCAGGCACCACTCCACCAGATCCACGAGGCCATTCGTATAGGTGCTGCGCAACCGCGCGATGGATTCCGCCATACGGTCTTCCTTTTCGCGCTGGTTGGCTTCCTGGGGCGGCATGCCGGCCATGCACGCGTACAGCGTGGCACCCAGGCTGTAGATGTCGGTCCAGGGGCCGAGGTCGCTGTGCTTGCCGTAGAGCTCGGGCGCGGCAAAGCCGGGCGTGTACATCGGCTGGAAACGTGCGGCTTCCATGGTCAGAGTCTGGCGTGCGGCACCGAAATCGAGCAGGATCGGCGATTCGTCCTCGCGCAGGTAGATGTTTCCGGGCTTGATGTCGAGGTGCAGAAGCTTGTGGATATGCACTTCGCGCAGCCCGCTCATGAGGTCGTGGAAGACTTTGCGGATAAATCGCTCGCGCAGCACCTTGGGCTTGCCCTGCTGCCGGGCCTGCAGAATGTGTTCCTGCAGTGTTTTGCCCAGTTCGTAGTTCATCACCATGTAGACCGTGGAGTTCTCGCGGAAGAAATTCACCACGCGAACCACGCTGGGATGCGAAATACGAGCCAGCGACCGGCCTTCCTCGAAGAAGTACTTCAGGCCGAGCCGGAACGATGCGGCATTTTCATCGGGAACGACAGGAATCAGTTCGCCGGGGCTGCGGCGCGCCAGCGACGACGGCAGGTATTCCTTGATGGCGACCGGAGTGCCGGTGTCGTCCGTGGCAAGGTAGACGAAACTGAACCCCCCGCTGGCCAACTTCTTTACAATACGGTAGTTGGCAAGCAGCGTGCCGATAGGAAGCGGCGCGCTCTTGGGTGTATTGGCGCCCTTGGACTCTGTCATAGGATTCGGGACCTCATTTGCTCCCGGATTCTCCGGTCTAATCGGTCACTTGTAAAGAAATCCGTAGCGGGGTGTGTTGCCAAAACTCCGCGCTTTTCCACGACCGATTTCCCTTGATTTTGTGGGCGCTCTGCCGTCCGCTCGGGTACATCGCGCCGTCTATAGCCGATCCCTTATTTTTCGACTCTTTCGCGAGATAAACGACAATGATCCACAGCATGACAGGCTATGGCCTGGCTACCGGCCAGGCACCGCTGACCAACGCTCAGGGCGAGCCCAGCGGCCGCACCGCCTCGGTTTCGGTGGAATTCCGCACTGTCAATTCGCGTTTTCTCGACCTGCTGTTCCGTGCGCCCGAAGAGTGCCGCGCGTTCGAACCCGCCCTGCGCGAAATGCTCATGGGCGAACTCTCGCGCGGCAAGCTCGAGTGCCGCATCAATCTGCAGCGCACCGATGCCGGTGGCGCCACGCTGGCATTGAACCAGGGTCTGCTGGACCAGATCCGCGCACTGGAATCCACGGTGTCGGCCACCTTTGCCAACGCCGGCACCATGCGCATGGGCGAACTGCTGCGCTGGCCCGGCGTGCTGGTGGAGCCCGAGCTGTCCCAGGAGGCGCTGCGTGACGCCGTGACTGGTGCCGCTCGCGAGGCGCTCAAGCAACTGCTGGAAGCCCGCCGCCGTGAAGGCGCAGCACTCAAGGCAACGCTTGAGGAACGCATCGACGCCATGCTGGCCATCGTCGAGCGCCTGACGCCGACGATTCCGCAACTCATTGCACATCATCAAGAAAAACTGACCGAGCGCCTGCAGGAAGCCTTCAACCTGGCCGCGCCGAACGGCATGCCGAACATGACCCGTGACGAGATTGGCGAGCGTATCCGCCAGGAAGCCACGGTGTATGGCATCCGCATCGATATCGCCGAAGAGCTGTCGCGGCTGCAGGCGCACCTCGTCGAAACGCGGCATATCCTGAAGAAGGGCGGCCAGGTGGGCAAGCGGCTGGATTTCATGATGCAGGAACTCAACCGCGAAGCGAACACGCTCGGCTCAAAGGCCGCTGCCAAGGAACTCGCCGATGCCTCGATGGAGCTCAAGCTCCTGATCGAGCAGATGCGCGAGCAGATTCAAAACCTCGAATAAGATCATGAGCGAAACGACCCACACCGCCATCGACACCGTCTATCCCGGCAACCTGTTCATGGTGGTGGCACCGTCAGGGGCCGGCAAGTCTACGCTGGTCAACGCGCTGCTGGCGCAGGACCAGTCCATTCGCCTGTCTATCTCGCATACCACGCGCAAGCCGCGTCCGGGCGAGGAGAATGGCCGCGAATACCATTTCACGACCGTCGACGAGTTCCGCGCCGCACGTGACCGCGGTGAATTCCTGGAATGGGCCGAGGTGCACGGCAATTACTACGCCACGTCGCGCGTATGGATAGAGCAGCAGATGGCGCAAGGCAACGACGTGCTGCTGGAGATCGACTGGCAGGGCGCCCAGCAGGTGCACACGCGTTTCTCCAACGCCATGGAAATCTTCATCCTGCCGCCGTCGCTGACGGCGCTGGAGGAACGGTTGAAGAAGCGCGGCCAGGACGAGCCGAACGTGATCACCCGGCGCCTGCTGGCCGCGGGTAGCGAAATGGCGCATGCATCGGAGTCGGACTACGTGATCATCAACGAGGTCTTCGAGGATGCGCTGCGACAGTTGCAAAACGTCGTTCACGCGACCCGTCTGCGCTTTTCGTCGCAAAAGGCGCGGCATGCAGAGCTGTTTATCGAGCTCGGCATTCACTGATGCAAGGGGCGGCCGGCAAGGTTTCGGCCGCGTGCTGTAAAATGACGGCCTGTCGAACAGGTTTCATCCCAAGGTGGATTTCATATGGCGCGTATTACCGTCGAAGATTGTCTGAAACACATTCCGAACCGCTTTGAGCTCGCGCTGGCCGCGACTTACCGCGCACGTCAGCTCGTGCAGGGCCATACGCCCAAGGTAGAGGCCAAGGACAAGCCCACCGTTGTGGCGCTGCGCGAAATCGCGTCGGGCCAGGTCGGCATCGAGATGCTGAAGAAGGTCCCGACCTGATTGCCAGGGCGGCCCGTGGTTCATCCTTGCTTCGCGTGCGTACGCATCCAGCCGCGCATCCAGCCGAATTCCAGGGGCCGCCGCCATGCCTTCATTGCCGACCGAACCCGCCATCGCGCCGCCGGAAACCTCCGGCGCGGACGACTCGCGTGGAGCGCCGGCAACGAAGGCTTCATCTGTTCTGGGCGGCGCATCCGCCACTTCGGTGGCGCCTGGTACGCCGTCTCCAGGGGCCGTTCCGGTCTCTCCCTCCTTGACTGCCGCACCGTCAGCTACCGTCCCAGGACGTAAGCGCTCCGGACAATCTCCTTCTGTGACTGCCCGAACTGGTGCTCCCAATCTTCCCGATCCGCTCGGCGACAACGTCGTCGGGGAACGTGCCGTTGTCCCGCCGATGCAGCAGGGCAAGTCGCGTGCTGCACTGGCGAATGATCTGGTAGCGGAGCCCGTGGCCGGTACCGTGCCTGCGCCGCCGGGTGGTGATCTGTTCATCGACGCGGTGCTGGCGCAGTCATACCGGCACTTCTTCGGGCCGACCTCGCAGCCGGCGGTGCCGCCGCGCCAGCAGGTTATCTCCATCACGCGCCTGATGGAGAAGCTGGCCTATCTGAAGCCGGCTGACCAGACATTAGTGCGCGAGGCGTTCCAGTTCTCGGACGAGGCGCATCTCGGACAGTACCGGCAGAGCGGCGAGCCGTACATTACGCATCCGGTTGCCGTGGCGGAGTTGTGCGCGGACTGGAAGCTCGATGTGCAATCCATCATGGCGGCATTGCTGCATGACGTGATGGAAGATCAGGGCATCACGAAGAGCGAACTGGCCGAGAAATTCGGTCCGAAGGTCGCCGAACTCGTCGATGGTCTGACCAAGCTGGACAAGCTCGAATTCCAGAGCCGCGAGCAGGCGCAGGCGGAGAGCTTCCGCAAGATGCTGCTGGCGATGGCGCGCGATGTGCGGGTGATCCTGGTCAAGCTGGCTGATCGCACGCACAACATGCGCACGCTCGATTTCGTGCCGCCCGAGAAGCGGCGCCGGATCGCGCTGGAAACAATGGAGATCTATGCGCCGATCGCGCACCGGCTGGGTCTCAACACGATCTACCGCGAACTGCAGGAGTTGTCGTTCAAGGTAGGCTCGCCGTTCCGTTATGCCACGCTGGAGAAAGCCGTCAAGGCCGCGCGCGGCAATCGGCGCGAAGTGGTGAAGCGGATTCTCGAAGCCGCGCAGGCGTCGCTGGCGCAGGCGGGCATCGTGGCCGAACTCTCGGGGCGCGAGAAGACGCTGTACAGCATCTATCGCAAGATGCACGACAAGCAGTTGTCGTTCTCGCAAGTGCTTGATGTCTATGGTTTCCGCGTGGTCGTGGAAACGCAGATGCACTGCTACATGGCAATGGGCGCGCTGCACGGCTTGTACAAGCCTATGCCTGGCAAGTTCAAGGACTACATCGCGATTCCGAAGATCAACGGCTATCAGTCGCTGCATACGACTCTGGTGGGACCGTTCGGCACGCCGGTGGAGTTCCAGATCCGTACACGCGGGATGCACCAGATCGCCGAGGCCGGCGTGGCTGCGCACTGGATGTACAAGCACCAGGCCGACCACGCCAACGATATCCAGCATCAGGCCCACCAGTGGCTGCAGTCGCTGCTCGATATCCAGAGTCAGACTGGTGATTCGCAGGAGTTCCTGGAGCACGTCAAGATCGACCTGTTCCCGGATGCCGTCTATGTCTTCACGCCGAAGGGCCATATCCGTGCGCTGCCGCGTGGTGCCACGGCGCTGGACTTTGCGTACGCGGTGCACAGCGACCTGGGTAACCAGTGCGTTGCGGTCAAGATCAACAACGAAATGCTGCCGCTGCGCACGGAGCTCAAGAGTGGCGATATCGTCGAGGTGGTCACAGCGCCATACTCGAAGCCGAATCCTGCTTGGCTGGCCTTCGTGCGCACCGGCAAGGCGCGTGCGGCGATTCGCCATTTCCTGAAGACGACGAAGCTCGACGAGGCCATCCAGCTTGGCGAGCGCCTGCTGGACCAGTCCGCGCGCCAGCTTGGTATCGAACTCAAGGCGGTGCCGCAGTCGGTGTGGGAGCGGATGATCCAGTGGACCGGCAACAAGGCGCGCGAAGATATCTTCGCGGACCTGGCGCTGGGCCGGCGCGTGCCTGCAGTTGTGGCGCGCCGCATGGAAATCCTGCTGCAGGAACTCTCCGGCGATGTCGACAGCGCGCTGCTGGCGGCCGTGCAGACGTTTGCTGGCGAGGAAGCCCCGGCGGTGCCGATCACCGGCGACGAGGGTATGTCGATGATCTTCTCGGCATGCTGCCGTCCGATCCCTGGCGACTCCATCGTTGGTTATCTGGGCAAGGGCGAAGGGCTGCAGATCCACGTACAGGACTGCAAGGTGGCCAAGCGCCTGCACAGCAAGGACCCCGAGCACTGGATCGAGGTAATGTGGGCCAAGAAGACGACGCGTGCGTTCGACGTGTCGATCAAGATCATGGTCCACAACGTCAAGGGTATCGTCGCACGCGTGGCGGCGGACCTGACCTCTGCCGACGCCAATGTGGCGCACGTGGCGATGGAACAGCAGCAGGGCGGCCATCAGGAGGCCACCTATATGCAATTCGTGATCCAGGTGCAGAACCGCCTGCATCTCGCCAACGTCATGCGGGCACTGCGTCGCAATCCGGACGTCATCCGTATCTTCCGCGACCGGAACGACGGCTGACCGTTATCCTTCGGCCGTGCCTTTCGCGGGGTAGCGCACTTCCAGGATATCGATCTGTTCAACGCCGACCGGCGTGCGTAGTGGCACCGTGTCCCCTTCGCGCGCCTTGATCAGTGCCTTGGCGATCGGTGAGATCCAGCTTACGTGATTGCTGTCGAGATCGACCTCGTCCATGCCGACGATGGTGATGGTCGTTTCTTCGCCCGACTGGTTCGCGTAAGTGACCGTGGCACCGAAGAATATCTGGTCATTGTCGCCCTGCAGCGAGGGATCGACGACTTCGGCCTTGTCCAGCCGGCGTGTCAGGAAGCGGATGCGTCGGTCGATTTCGCGCAGGCGCTTCTTGCCGTAGAGATAGTCGCCATTCTCGGAGCGGTCGCCGTTCGATGCTGCCCACGACACGATCTGCACGACGTCAGGGCGATCTACATCGATCAGGTGCATCAGCTCATCGCGCAGCCGTTGATAGCCAGTTGCAGTGATGTAGTTCTTGGTGCCGGCAGGCAGCGGTGTGGCGCCTTCGGGAAGATCATCGTCGTCATCGTTCGACGACTCTTTGACAAATGCCTTGTTCATGGTCCGGATCACTTCATCGGGCTCTCATTATAGGAAGTTGCTCGCGCCAGACGCCTCGGAAGAAAAAATGCGCGCAGGGGGCTTCACAAAACTGAAAACTTCTATATAATCTCTTTTCTCGGTTGCGGCTGTAGCTCAGTTGGATAGAGTACTTGGCTACGAACCAAGGGGTCGTGGGTTCGA
>Ga0102591_1000256_pt1 | contig 119123 bp, 104 predicted proteins | sample AraplaCol_mCL_r2_2_FD_76860 | JGI IMG/M metagenome (GOLD analysis project Ga0102591, IMG submission 76860) | Arabidopsis root microbial communities from North Carolina, USA - plate scrape MF_Col_mCL_r2 (SPADES assembly) (version 2) | ecosystem: Host-associated > Plants > Roots > Endosphere...
GGCCTTCATCACTCACGCGGCATGGCTGGATCAGGCTTGCGCCCATTGTCCAATATTCCCCACTGCTGCCTCCCGTAGGAGTTTGGGCCGTGTCTCAGTCCCAATGTGGCTGATCATCCTCTCAGACCAGCTATGGATCGTCGCCTTGGTAGGCCTTTACCCCACCAACTAGCTAATCCAACGCGGGCCGATCCTTTTCCGATAAATCTTTCCCCCGAAGGGCACATACGGTATTAGTCCAAGTTTCCCTGGGTTATTCCGTAGAAAAGGGTACGTTCCCACGCGTTACTCACCCGTCTGCCGCTCCCCTTGCGGGGCGCTCGACTTGCATGTGTTAAGCCTGCCGCCAGCGTTCGTTCTGAGCCAGGATCAAACTCTCATGTTGAGAATTCAATCATTGGCATTTACGTCACGTTCTGAATCGACGAGAACTTCACACCTGTTTTCCAAACGATCAGCCGAAACCAACCGTCAAAAACCAGTGTAACTTCTCTTGATAAACGTGACCGCCAAAGTCTCTTTCAAAGAACCAGCATCGCTGCCAGTCCCGCAAGCTCCGCCGCCCACGTTTCTCTTTCTTCTCATCTTCAATTGTCAAATAACTGACGACACCAAGCCGTCACAAAATCAATCGCTCCAAACTTCCGCTCGAAGCTCAAACCAGCAAAACAGCCAATCCGCTTGATTTTCTCTAGAACGAAGCCATCCGTCGCCAGCAGCGCCGCCGCCCTCGTTCAGTGACGCGGCTTATACGGCCATCCCTCCCAAACAGTCAACAGCGCAATGGAGAAAATTCCGAAGTTTCTTGTAGCAGGCTGTTTTTTCAGAGCTTTTTGAATTCACTGTCCTGATGCCGACCCGTACGCACCCGATATGCGCTTCGGCAACGAGCCTGCAGTCCCATAGAGGAGCCTAGACCACCCTGCCCGGCAGCCTGAAACGCAGAAAGGCGGCCGAGGCCGCCTTTCATTCCGTTCGATCGATCCGTCTTTAAGCGGCGCGCGCCGCCTTGGCCGGGATTTCCACGTCGATCTCGAGCACCGAGACATGCTCGCCGCGGTCGATCTTGATCTGCAGCCGGTCGCCGTCAATCTCCACATGCTTGGCGATCACGGCGAGAATTTCCTCGCGCAGCACGGTGACGAGATCGGCGCCGGGGGTGACGCGCTCATGGGCCAGCAGCACCTGCAGGCGCTCGCGCGCGACCGGCGCCGACTTTTTCTTCTGGAAGAAGTTGAACACGTTCATGCTGCCCTCCGGCCGAAGATCTTGCCGAAGAAGCCGCGCTTCTCGCCGGGGATGGTGACCGGAAGCGCTTCGCCGGCAATGCGCCGTGCGGCCTCGAAATAGGCCCTGGCAGGTGCCGTGTTCTGGTCGGCGAGCGTAACGGGAGCGCCGATATTGGAGGCGCGCAGCACGTCCATGCTTTCCGGAATGATGCCGAGCAGCGGGATCGACAGGATCTCGAGCACGTCATCGACCTTCAGCATGTCGCCGCGCTCGGCGCGGGTGATGTCGTAGCGGGTCAGCAGCAGATGCTTCTCGATGCGCTCGCCATTCTCGGCCTTCGCCGTCTTGGCGTCGAGCAGACCGATGATGCGGTCGGAGTCGCGAACCGAGGAGACTTCCGGGTTGGTGACGACGACGGCGATATCGGCATGGCGCATGGCGAGCGTCGCGCCGCGCTCGATGCCGGCGGGACTGTCGCAGATGATCCAGTCGAAGTGACGCTTCAGATCGTTGATGACCTGCTCGACGCCCTCTTCGGTCAGGCAGTCCTTGTCGCGGGTCTGCGAGGCCGGCAGCAGGAACAGCGTCTCGAGCCGCTTGTCGCGGATCAGCGCCTGCGGCAGCTTGGCATCACCCTGGATGACGTTGACCAGATCGTAGACGACCCGGCGCTCGGCGCCCATGACCAGATCGAGATTGCGCAGACCGACGTCGAAATCGACGACGACGACCTTCTCGTTGCGCTGCGCGAGTGCTGCGCCGAGTGCCGCGGTGGAGGTCGTCTTGCCAACGCCACCCTTACCCGAGGTAACAACTATGACCTTACCCATATCCCCTCTCCTGCTCCTGAACCAATTCGTCTGTTAAATGAGCCGCGATGCCATGATCGCGTCGTTTTCGAGCCAAAGCTGCGCGGAGTGGCCGCGCAGGTCCGCGGGCAGATCGTCCGCGGTCTTGTAAATGCCGTCGATCGCCAGAAGCTCGGCTTCGAGCTTGCGGCAGAATATGCGCGCCGATGCATTGCCGACCGAGCCCGCAAGCGCCCGGCCGCGCAGCGCGCCGTAAATATGAATGGAACCGCCGGCGATGACTTCGGCGCCCGAGGCGACCGAGCCGATGATCGTCACATCGCCTTCCGGGAAGATGATCGACTGGCCGGAGCGCACCGGCTCGTGCAGGACCATCGAGGAGAGCGGTGCGCGGGTGATCACCTGCGGCGCCACGACCTGTACCGGCTCTTCAGCCTTCGGTGTAGCGCCCTTTGCAGACGCAGGCGCCGTTTCCGTCACCTCGACATCGGGCGCCGGGCGCCCACCCGTCATGCCTGGAGGCATCGTCGCGTCAAGCTGCGAGGGACGCGCGCCTTCGATCCCCATGATCCGAACATTGCGCTCGGCGAGAGCCGCAATCATCGATTTCAGCAGCGCCCGGTCCGCCTGCAGGTCCGAAACGTCGAGAACCACGGGACGCCCCAGGAAGAATCCTGCCGAGCGCGAGGCCAGATCGTCGAGCCGGACCAGCCACTCCTCGAAGGGCAGATCGGGCGTCAAAACGACCGCCAGGAACGAACGGCCTTTGATACGGATGGAGCGTGCGTCGGTTAACACATTAGCAATCTTGGTTAATTTTTGATTGCTTCGGTGTAGCTGCTTCGTGGTTAACAAATAGTTAACGCGGGGCTCCCGGCCGGTACATTCGGTTAACGGCGGGGGGCTTTGCAAAGGGCCGTGGCAGACGCGCCACAGGCTACTTTATCTCGACGGCGAGGTCCTCGACTTTGGGCGCCGTCTTGACCAGTCCCATCTGCTGCATGAAGGCGCCGAAGCGCTCGTAGCGGCCGGTATCGAGAGCGGCGGGGCGCTTGGCGAAACGCGGTAGCGTGTCGAAAAAGGCCTTGCGGTTCAGCTCGTCATTGAGATCAGGATAGGCCTTGATGAACATCTGCCAGGCGTCATCGGGGTGGTTGGTGATGAAGACGGAGGCCTGCTCGATCGCACCGAGGAAGCGCGGCAGACGCGAATCGGCGGCCGAATCACGATGGGCAATGAAGATCAGTTCGTCATAGGGCGGCACGCCGTTTTCTTCCGGATAGAAGGCCTTGCCCTCGTGACCCTCGAGCTTCATCTGCGTCAGCTCGAAATTGCGGAAGCCGCCGACGGTCGCATCGACCTTGCCCGCGATCAGCGACGGCGAGAGCGAGAAGTTGACGTTGACGAGCTCGACATCGTCCTTCTTGAGACCGGCATTTTCGAGCATCCGCTTCAGCATCGCATCCTCGAAGCCGGTGACGGAGAAGCCGACCTTCTTGCCCTTCAGATCGGCGAGGCTCTTGATCGGCCCGTCGGCCAGCACGGTCACCGTATTCAGCGGCGTTTCGACCAGCGTGCCGATGCGGACGATCGGCAATCCAGCTTCATGATCGAGATAGAGATTGGGCTGGTAGTGGATGCCGATATCGGCCTGCTTGGCAGCGACGAGACGCGGCACCGCGGAGGGATCGGCGGGGGGAATGAGGGTGACATCGAGACCGGCGGCGGCGAACAGGCCCTTCTCTTGAGCGATCACCATCGGCGCGTGGTCCGGATTGACGAACCATTCGAGCATGACGGTCAGCTTGTCGTTGGCGAGAGACGGTGACGCGAGGGTCGCGATCGCAAGGAGAGTGGCGGATATCAGACGCAGCATGTTTGCTCCATGATTATGCGGGAAGAAGAAGTCAGTTCGTGGTGGCCCATGGGGTCCAGCCGGAGGTGAGCCTGTCGACAGCGACGCGGCAGATGACGGTCATGGCGGCGAGCACGGCCATGGCGGCAAAGACCATGTCCGTCTGCATGCGGGCATTGGCCTGGACCATGACGAAGCCGAGGCCGGAGGACGCCCCGACCCATTCGCCGATCACGGCGCCGAGTGGCGCGAGAGGTGCGGCGATCCGGAGGCCGGAGACGAGGGACGGCAGGGCGAGCGGCAGGCGGATCCGCATCAGCGTCTGCCAATGGCTCGCCTCTGTCAGCGATACTGCATCGAGAATATCCCGCTCGGTGCGGCGCAGCCCGTCGGCAAAGGCGGAGGCGACGGGAAAGAAGATGATGATCGTCGCCATGGCGATCTTCGAGGCGATACCGAAGCCCAGCCAGATAACCAGGATCGGCGCCAGCACGAAGACCGGGAAAGCCTGAAGGATCAGTACCATCGGCCAGACGAGCGTGGCGGCAGCCGGAAAGGCGGCGAGCGCGAAGGCGACGGCCGCGCCCGATATGGCGCCGCAGAGCAGGCCGAGGACGATTTCGAGCGCCGTCGTCAGGCTCTGCTCAAGCAGGAAGAGCGGCTGCCTGCCAAAGACGGCGACGACGTCGGCAGGCGACGGCAGAATGAAATGCGCGGGCGCGAAGATCCAGATGACCGCCTGCCAGAGAGCGATCAGCAGGGCCACGCCGCCGAGGGCGTTGAGCGGACGCATCGCTAGGCCTTCACGCGGGCCGAATGCGGGAATGGAAAGACAGACATGGCGAAGCGATCTCCAGACAGAATTGGAGATCCAGGCAAAGCGAAGAAGAAGGGGAGATGCCGCCGGCATCTTGTTCCGTTCCTACGCCGGCATGACCCGGATCAGGTTCAAGGGTCCGGCTCACCGCCATCTCAGCATCGTCAGATGCTCCCCTCGGAATGGGCGGAACCTGTCGTTTTCCCGGCCTGAAGTCAATGGCGCATCTGTCGCAGGCCGGTCGCCAGTCTTGTATTCCGGGGTCTCAGCTACAAAATTAATTAGAGACTTTTGGATCAGGCACCCTACTTGACCCTTAAGCATTAGGGAGACCGAATATGAAATTCGTTATTCTCACCGCGCTGGCTGCCTCACTTGCCGGCATCTCCGCTCAGGCCGCGGACCTGACGCCGCCGCCCGCCCCTGTCGAGCCCGAAGCGATAACGCCTGTCTTCACCTGGTCCGGCCCCTATATCGGCGCCGAGGGTGGCTATAGCTGGAACACCTTCGATCCTTCCGGTACGTCGGATGTCGATGCCAATGGCGGCATTCTCGGCGTCTTCGGCGGCTATAACTATCAGTTCGACAACAACTGGGTTGTCGGTGTCGAAGGTGACGTCCTGCACAACTGGAACAAAGAGGATGTAGCCTTTGGCTCGGTCGAGACGACCTGGCAGGGCTCGGTTCGCGCCCGCGTCGGCTATGCCTTCGACAATGCGCTGATCTACGGCACGGCCGGCTGGGCGATCGCCCGCGCCGAGGCCAATCCGGATGTCGGGCCCGACGAATCGGATACGCTGAACGGCTGGACGATCGGCGCAGGCATCGATTACGCCTTCACCCAGAACATCTTTGCCCGCGGCGAATATCGCTACACCGATTACGGCAGCGGCAATTTCGGCGCGGCTGGCGGCGATTTCGACCTGAACCAGAACACCATCATGATCGGCGTCGGCGTCAAGTTCTAGGCGCCACCCGTTCTCTCCAATGCAAGGGCACGCCTTCATTCGGCGTGCCCTTTTCTATGATCGCCGGTACGCTTTCCAACATCCCGTGGAAAACCGGAACACCGTGTTGCACTAATTTAGGACTTCGACAAAAGTCATTCCCATCATGAGGAATGCTCACATGCTGTCGGGTCTCGGAACAATCACCATCACGGACGAGAACTATAGTGAGCATGTCGCCTTCGAGCTCGGAGAGCGCGATGGCCTGCTTTTCGGCGGCGAGGAAGTTCTGCGCAGAGCGCAGCGAGCCAAGAAGGTCTTCCTATTTCTGCTGACCTCGCGGCGCGAATTGCGCATCCGCATAGCCAATGTCGAGCATAGCTGCGCCAATTTCGTCGTCGTCAGCGAGCCCCTGCCCGCCGCCTGACATGCGAATGGCCACGATGGCCTGAGCGCATCGTGGCCGTCCTGACGCCGCCCGTGAGGCAGGCCGCGCCTTAGTTCAGGTGTTCGAAATCCGCCATGTTCTTCTGGGTGACGAGCTGGAAGGGGATCCAGACCTCGCGGTCGAGCTTCTCGCCCTTGATCGCCTTCAGCGCGGCATCGATCGATCCCTTGCCCTGGCCCTTGGCATCCTGGAACACGGTGACCTTGAGATCGCCTGTCTTCATCGCCTGCAGCGCCTCGGGCGTCGCGTCGATGCCTGAGACGATGATCTTGTCGGTCGATGCCCCGGCGGCCTTCAGCGCCGAAATCGCGCCGAGCGCCATCTCGTCATTATTGGCGATGATGGCATCGAATTCGACGCCCGATGTCAGCCAGTTGGAAACCAGATCGGCGCCGTTGACGCGGCTCCAGTTGCCGACCTGCTCCTGGGCGACGTTGATGCCGCTGCATTCAGGCGTCTTGACGACATCGTGGACGTCCTGCGTGCGCTGGCGTGCCGCCTGGCTGGTCAGATCGCCGATCATGATGACGACATTGCCCTTGCCACCGAGCATGCGACACACCTCCTTGGTCTGCAGCGTACCGGATTCGGTTTCGTTGGAGCCGACGAAGGCCTGCTGCTTGCCGAGCGTGTTGAGGTCGGTCGGCTGGACGTTGACGTAGATGAGCGGAATGCCGGCATCTTCGGCAACCTTGCTCAGAGCCGGCGTACCGTCGGAATCGACGGGGTCGACAATGATCGCCGAGACGCCGCCGGCGGCAAAATTCTTCACCTGATCGAGCTGCTTGTTGACGTCGGTCGTCGCGTCTTCGATCTGCAGCTCCACGCCGATCGACTTGGCGTAGTCTTCCATGCCGTTGACGATGAGCGTCTGAAAGTTGTTGGACAGCGTGCCCATCGAAACACCGATACGGTCGGCAGCGTGCGCCTGCGACGCAAGCACCAGCGCAACGGCGCTGGTGGTCAGCAATTTCAGCATGTTCTCTCCTCCCAGAGATAAGGCGGCGCCAGGCGGCCGCAGGAAAACGTTAGCCGGGGAAGCCCCTGCGGTCCGCCGATAATTTGATGAAAACGCCTCATTTGCAGGGCATCCGCATAGCAAAAAGGCCCGGCTCTGAAGCCGGGCCTTTCTCGGTCGCTCGCTTGGGAAATCAGTCAGCTCGCCTGCTCGCCGCGCGCCTTCTTTTCGGCGCGGCGCCTTGCCTGCTCCATGAAGCGCTTGTCCATGCGCTCCTGGGCTTCGGGCGAGCCGTCGTGAAAAGTGCCGAACCACTTGTCGAGCGGGATGACGCCATCGGCATAATTGCACTCGAAATACTTGTGATGGAGATAGTGGTCGTAGCTGTGGGTATCGATGGCGCTCTCCTCGCCGACGACGATCTTGTCGAAGCCCGCGTGGCCGGGTGCCGGGGCAAGGCCCGCATGTGCCAGGTGGAAGATCGCGTGCACTGGGTTGGACGGGACGATCCAGTGGATCAGCACACCGGAGAAATAGAGAAGGTGCTCGATCGGGTGCATGGCGAGACCGGACCAGGGGCCGGGATTGACGTTGTTATGATGCAGCTTGTGGACGGCATGATAGAGCGGCGGCCAGTGGATGAGGCGGTGCACCAGATAGAAGTGCAGGTCGCGGAAAGTCGGAATAAAGAACATCACGACGGCGCAATAGACCGGGTGCTCGGTGAAGGACACATAGGGAATGATGCCGTTGGCGAAAGCCCAGAGCGTCAGCACCTCGAATGCCGTCCAGATCGGCACCGCGCTGGCAAAGGTCCAGATGACATTGTCGACCGTCTGGTTACCGAAGAGGAAAGCGTCGTTGCCGACCGAGGGCCATTTGACGTTGAACTTGAAGCTCGTGCCCTGCTTCTTCTGCATATAGAGGCGCAGATGGAAGGCGCCGAAGAAGACCAGCACGATCGCGGCATTGCGCACGAGCAGATAGGCGATCCAGCCGATCGAGAAGGTCTTTGCCGTCTCCAGCGAGGGCGTGGCGTAGAGCCAGAGCAGCGTGCCGATCAACGCGTAAAGGACGTTCCAGGGCATCAGATAGCCCGGATAGCCGAACAGCCATTTCAGGAAACGCAGCGGCTGGACCGGCCAGATGAACACAGGCGGATACTGGATGAGCTTGAACGGCGCCCAGTCGCCGCGTTTATTGCGTTTGCCGTATAGTGTGTCGTCCATCTGAAATCCTCCAACTCGTGAGGCAAAAATTACCGCAGCCGCAGGGCCAATTCCCATCGCTGTTTTGATGTGTTTTGATCAATTGCGGCATTTCACCGGAGGCGCTGGAATGCTTGACTGTCCAGGCGAATTTGGGGGAGGTTTTGATGAAAAAGACGACGCTGCAGGATGTCGCCCGGGAGGCAAGACTCGGGATCGCCACCGTCGAGCGCGTCATCAACGGCCGCGGCGGCGTCACCGAAAAGACCGCCGAGAAGGTCATCCGCGCCGCCAAGAAGCTCGGCTATGGTGAGCGCTCGACCGAGACCCATCGTGGCGCGATCCGTATCGAGGTCATTCTCGTCAGGCCGGAGACATCGTTCTTTGCCCGGCTCAACCAGGCTTTCGAGCGCATCTCGGCCTCGCTCGACCGCGCCGTTATCCTGCACCGCACCTTCATCAAGGAAAGCGACCCGATCGGCATGGCGCACCACATCGCCAATCCAAGCTTTCGCCGCTCGGGGCTGATCATCTGTTCGCAGGACCATCCGAAGGTGATCGAGGCGCTGCGTCAGGTGCGCGCCACCGGCGTAGAGGTCGCACAGGTCGTGACCCGCTGCGACGATCCTGAAGTCCCCTATCTCGGCATCGACAATTATGCGGCTGGCCGCAGTGCCGCCTATTATATGTCGGGCATGCTGGCGGCACGTCCCGGAAATTTCGCGGCCATCTGCCATAGTGGCGCCTATTCGAACCACCGCCAGCGCATCCAGGGATTTTCCGACTATATGGCCGAGCGCGGCGCCGAAGGCCACGCGCTCTCGCTGGTGATGATGGGCCGCGACGACGATCTGCAATGCGCCGAGCTCCTCGGCGAGGCGCTCAGGCGCGACCCCGAGATCATCGGCGTCTATTCCGCTGGCGGTGGTGATGAGGGGGTGGCGATCGTCCTGCAGCAATGGGCCAAGCAGCGGGATATCTTCTGGGTCGGCCACGAACTGACCGAAAAGAAGAAGCGCTATCTCGAAAACGGCCTTCTCGACATCTGTCTCGATCAGGCGCCCGAAGTGCAGGCGCGCCGCTCGGTCGATCTCATCCTGCGCAAGCTCGACATCATCCGCACCGAGGTCATCACCGATCCCGTGCGGTTCATGACCGTCAGCGCGCAGAATCTCTAACCAAAGGACCCGGGAGGTAAGCCATGCAGACCCTCAATGTCTTCCAGTCGCTTTGGGCGATGGAGCTTCGAAGCGCGAGAGAGCCGGAACGATCGCTGGAGGAAAATATCCGCCTGATCGCGGAGGCGGGCTTCGATGGCGTCAGCGCCCACTGGTACGATCGCAGCTATGTTCAGAACCTCGCCGGCCTGTTGAAAGAGCATGGGCTGAAGGCGGAGGGACAGTGTTTTCCGAGGACCGTCGACGACTTGAAGCCGGCGCTGGAGAATGCGGCGGAGTTCGGCGTCGCCCACCTCTGCCTGCAGCCGGACGTCCGGTTGCGCCGGATCGAGGATTGCCTGCCGCTGCTCGAAGGCTGGCATCGTCTGGCCGAAGAGGCGCGCATCCCCGTCTTCATCGAGACGCATCGCGACCGGATGACGACGGATCTCTTCTTCACCCTCGACCTGATGGACCGCCTGCCGGATCTGAAGCTTCTCGGTGACCTCTCGCATTTCCTGGTGGGGCGCGAATTCGCCTGGCCTGTTTCCGATGAGAACCACGTGCTGATCAACCGCATTCTCGACAGTTCCTGGGCCTTTCACGGCCGCGTCGCCTCGCGCGAGCAGGTGCAGATCGAGATCTCCTTCCCGCATCACAAGCCCTGGCTCGATCTCTTCATGACCTGGTGGGAGTATGGCTTCCGCAGCTGGAGGGGACGTGCCGGACCTGATGATGTGCTGGCCTTTACCTGCGAACTCGGCCCGAAACCCTACGCGATCACCGGGCGCGATGGCGAAGACAGCACCGATCGCTGGCATGAAGCCCTGTTCCTGAAAGACGAGATCAGGGCGCTCTGGTCGCGGCTCTGAAGGAGCAGCAGATCAAACGCGGTAGAGCGCGGGTTTTTCGTGCTGAGCCACGGCAACCCGCTCGCCCGATTTCCAGGCATGCAGGCAGGCCTTGGTGACCTGCATCGCCATGAAGCCGTCGAAGGCGCTGGCGCCGGTCGGCGTTCCACTGAGGATGCCCGCCGTCCACGCCTCAAGCTGCGCGCGATAGGCCTGGCGGAAACGCGGGCGCCAGTCAGCCGGCGTGCGGAAGCCATCGTTTCCTTTCACGCGCAGAGACGTATGGGGCGACGGATCGAGCGCCACCGTCCCGTCCTCGCAGACGAGCTCGGCGCGAACATCGTAGCCATATTGCGCATCCGTGAAGACCTCGATGTCGACGACGACGCCAGATGCGGTCTGCAGCAAGATGAATTGCGGCTGGCGGTTCGGCGCATTGCGCGTCGCCGGAGGGCTGGCAACGAAGGCCGAGACGATTTCCTCGTCGAGCAGGAAACGGGTGATGTCGAATTCGTGCCCGGCGGAATTTGCGATGACGAGATCCGAGGTCAGGTAGTCGGGCGCAACCGCGTTGCGATGGATGCAATGGAGAAACAGGGCGCGGCCGAACTCGCCCGTGTTCAGCGCCTGCTTCATCTCGCGATAACCAGGGTCGAAGCGGCGCATGAAGCCGACCTGCACGAGGCGGCGACCGGCTTTCTCCTCGGCGCGGATGATCTCCTCCGCTTCCGGAAGGCTTGAAGCCAGCGGCTTTTCGACGAGAACAGGCTTGCCGGCGGCAATCGCCTTCAATGCCAGCGCCGCATGCGTCTCGTCCGGCGAGCAGACCATGACTGCGTCGACCTCGGGATCGGCGATCAGCGCATCGGCTTCGGCGATCACCCGCACGCCAAGCTGCTCGGCGACGGAAATCGCCCGCTCGCGGCTGAAATCCTGCACCGCGACGAGCCTTGCATTGGCGACACCCTCGGCAAGGATTGAGGCATGGTCGCTGCCCATCACGCCTGTGCCGATAATGCCGATCCTGACCTCTGCCATTGAATTTCCTCCCAGAATTTCGCTGATCCAACCCTAGCCGCGTGGCAGCAGGGATTTCAAGTTCACTGCAGGCGAAGTCAGTTCGCTTGCATCTGGTGCCGCATCCTTGGCGATCAGCATTTCGGCGAGCCGGATGTCCTTGGCGATCCTGTTGCCCGGACCCCAGCCGCTCGCCGAGACGAGACGGCCGTTTTCGGCAAGATGGAAGAGAATGAAGGCGTCGTCGCCGATATCGCGGCGCACTGCTGACACTGCCCTGTCCGCAAGCCCCGCGATCTGCAGCGTCCAGTCGAATTGATCCGACCAGAACCACGGCACAGCTTCATAGGGCTTGACGTCGCCCAGCATGCTTGCGGCAGCATGGGCGCCCTGATCCTGCGCATTGCGCCAGGCTTCGAGCCGGACCCTGCGGCCGTCATAGGGAAAGGAGCAGCAGTCGCCGGCAGCGAAGATCGCAGGATCAGAGGTCTGCAAGGTTTGATCGACGGCAATGCCGTTTTCGATCGCAAGCCCTGCCTGCGCTGCGAGCTCGACACGCGGCTGAGCACCGATACCGACGACGAGCATATCCGCTTCCACCACGGTCCCGTCCGCCAATGTCAGGCTGACGCCATTTCCCCTACCCGTGAGGCGATCGATCCCAGATCCGCGGAGAATGCTGATACCGTTTGCCTCATGCAGCGCCTGAACCTTCTCGGCAATTGCCTCTGGCACCGCCCGCATCAGGATGCGCGGAAGCGCCTCGATGACGGTCACCTCAAGCCCGCGTTTTCGTGCCGAAGCGGCAAGCTCAAGGCCGATGAAACCGGCGCCGATAATGGCAAGATGGCTGCCCGGCGACAGTCGCCTGGAAAGACGCGCCGCTTCGTCATGGGTGCGGAGATAGAAGACGTGTTCCAGGCCTTCGGCAGCCGGCAGCCGCCGGGACGCAGCGCCCGTTGCGAGCAGCAATTTGTCATAAGGGAGCGTACCGTCCCTGGCCAACTTCACCGTCCTGCTGTCGCGATCGATCCGGACCGCCGCGTCATCGGTGACAACTGCTATCCCCCGCTCCGCAAAGGCCGCGCCTTCGGCGATGAAGGGCGGCAATGTGCCCTCGGGTTCCAGCATATGCTGCTTGGAAAGCGGCGGGCGCTCGTAGGGCAGATGCGGCTCTTCGCCGACGAGCGTGATGCCTCCATCAAAGCCTTGCTCGCGCAGCGCCATGGCCGCCCGCGCTCCACACTGCCCGGCGCCGATGATGACGAAATCGGCCATCGGCATCACTCCAGACCGAGATAGACCGCGCCATCCTCGACCTTCACGGGATAGGTCCTGAGGTTGACGCAGACGGGGGCGCCGCGGGCCTCGCCGGTGCGATAGTCGAAGCGGCCGTTATGTTTCGGACATTCGACGATGTTGTCCATGACCAGCCCGTCGGCCAAGTGCACCTTCTCATGCGTGCACATGCCGTCAGTCGCAAAGAACTTGTCATCGGGGCTGCGATAGACCGCAAATGTCCGGCCGCCGTGATCGAAACGGATCACATCCTCATTCTCGACATCGTCGATCTCGCAGGCCTTCACCCAGTTGCTCATCCCATCCTCCCGAAATCATGGCGTTTGATCGGAAACTAGGCGAGAGCGCCTGACTTGGCGGGATAATTCTTGATCAAATTCCATCAATCGCATCGGCGCCTGACGGCGCAGGAGCAACCTTGGGCGACCGTCAGAATTATTTCTGAAAACCGTTTGACTAAATAAAAACTCGGTGCGAAGCTGATCGTGTTCTTGGGGACAGTGACATGACGTTACGCGGTACCAATCAGGAATCAGGCCGTCCGTACAACCGGCGTATCGTTCTCGAAGCGATCCGGCTGAACGGCCCGGTGACACGCGCGGAAATTGCCAAGCGCGTCAGCCTGACGGTGCAGACCGTTTCCACCATCGTCCGCGAACTCGAAGAACAGGGCTACATTCTCTCCGTCCGCGAAGAGCCGAAAGGCCGCGGCATTCCCCCGTCGGTGCTCAGGATCAACCCTGAAGGCGGTTATGTCGCCGGCATCCACCTGACGCCGCTCGGCATCGATGCGGCGCTCGTCGATCTCAGCGGCAATATCGTCCAGAGCGCCCATCGCACCGCCCCAAACGTCACCCCCGATCTCGCCTTCCAGCTGATCGGCGAACTCGTTGCCGAACTGCGCGGTACCGGCGAGACGAAGCGGATCCTGAGCGCCGGAATGGCGCTGCCCGGTCCGTTCGGCGTCGAATCCATGAGCTTCATCGGCCCCACCACGATGACCGGCTGGAAGGATGTGCCGCTCAAGGAGCGGCTTGGCGAGGCCTCCGGCCTGCCCGCCTTCATCGACACCGACATGGCCTGTGCCGCCCTTGGCGAACAGCTCTACGGCCTGGGCGCCGAGCTTTCGAACTACTACTACCTCTATTTCGGCGTCGGTCTTGGCGGCGCCATGGTTCATGACGGCGCGGTCATGCGCGGCGGCTGGGGCAATGCCGGCGAAATCGGCCATATCCCAGCTGTTCCCGATGGCGAGCCCTGCCCCTGCGGCAACCGCGGTTGCCTGGAGCGCTACCTCTCCCTCGACGCCTTCAATCGCCGTGGCCTGTCGCAGCAGATGTGGGCCGAGGAAATCCGCCCGATCTTCCACAATGCCATCCGCACCATCGAGAACCTGCTCGATCCGCAGACGATCGTGCTTGGCGGGCTCGCACCGCCCGAACTCATCGAAAAGCTGGTCGCCTCAGTGGGCCTGCCGAACTCCGTTGCCGTGCGCGAAGGACGCAGCCATCCGCGGCTGGTCATGGCGAGCGACTGCCAGAACTCGGTGCTGCGCGGCGCCGCTGCCCTTGCCGTCTCCAGCCTGCTCTCGCCGCGCTTCGGCCAGATGTTTTCCACCCCCGACGAGAAAGGGATCGCCGCATGAGCGAACCGCTGCTGGTGCTCGACAATATCCGCAAGAATTTCGGCGCCATCGAAGCGCTGAAGGGCGTCAGCTTCTCGATCGGCAAGGGCGAGGTCGTGGCGCTGCTCGGCGATAACGGCGCGGGCAAGTCGACGCTGGTCAAGATCATCTCCGGCGGCCTGGAGCCGAGTTCGGGACGGATGATCTTCGAAGGCCGTGACTATGTGGCGAAAACTCCGGCCGAGGCAAAGGCTGCCGGTGTCGAGACGGTCTATCAGGACCTGTCGCTTGCAACCAATGTCGATGTCGTCGCCAATTTCTTCATGGGCCGCGAGATCACCCGCAAGGTGCTCGGCATCCCCTTCCTCGATGAACGCGCCATGGAAAAAGTGGTCGGCGATGCGCTTGCCAATGCCGGCACCCGCATTCCCTCGCTGCGCAGCAAGGTCGAGCATCTCTCGGGCGGCCAGCGCCAGGCGATCGAGCTCAACCGCTTCGTCCATTGGGGCGGCAAGCTGGTACTGCTCGACGAACCCTTTGCGGCACTCGGCGTCGAACAGACCCGCCGCGGCCTGGAAATGATCCGCCATGTCGCCAACCAGGGCATCGGCGTCGTCATCATCACCCACATCATGCAGCAGGCCTTCCAGGTGGCCGACCGGATCGTGGTGATCCGACAGGGCGTCGTCGCGGGCGACGTCGAGACGTCGAAAACAAATGCAGACGCGGTGATCGGCATGATCACCGGACAAAACCTCGCCGGTGCCGGACCGGTGGGGTCATAAAAACTGAGGGTCCGGCGCAAAAGGAGAGAACGACATGAAGCGAATAGTCTTAGCCGCGCTGACCGTTCTGGCGCTCGGCCTGTCATTGATGACGACTGCCTTCGCGCAGTCGAAAGGCACCGTCTATTACCTCGTCCCGACGCTGCTTGACGAATTCCAGACCGGCTCGGTCAGCGCGCTCGAGATGTTTCTCAAGCAGACCGGCTATGAAATGAAGACGCTGAACGCCGACAACAAGACGGATGCGCAGCAATCGCAGATGAACGACGTCATCGCGCTGAAACCCGCGGCGATCATCCTTGCCGCCGTCGATTTCAACGCGCTGAAACCCTCGATCGAGGCAGCTCGTGCCGCCGGTATCCCGGTCGTCGAATTCGACCGTCAGATCACCTCGACGCCATCCGACTTCACCTCTGTTGCCGGAACGATCGAGATCGGTTACGTCGCCGCCGAACAGGCCGAAAAACTCCTGAAGGCCAAGAACGGCGACGTGAAGGGCAAGGTTCTCCAGGTTCTGGGCGACCCCGGCGATCCCTATACGCTCGACATCCAGAAGGGCTTCGAAGAGAAGATGAAGGCCTTCCCCAATGTGAAGATCATCTCGGTGCCTGCCATGCAGTGGGAAGCCAGCAATGCCGGAACGATCGTTTCCGACCAGATGCTCGCCAATCCCGATATCGACCTGATCTTCAGCCATGCCGCGCATCTCTCGGTCGCCGCCGTGGCTTCGCTTGAAGCGGCCGGCAAGAAGCCAGGAGACGTCATGCTGATGAGTTCGAACGGCGCCCCAGTCGGTCTCGACCTGATCCGCAAGGGCTGGCTGAATGTCGAGGTGGAACAGCCGCTTTACGCCCAGGCCGCAGCGGTAGCCATCTTCATGGACAAGATCGCCAAGAAGGAAGAGATCAAGCCCGGCGAATATGACGTGCTTGGCCTGAAGGGCGTCGTGACCAAGGAAGCATGGGGTCCAAACATCAAGATCCCCGGTGCTGCCATCACCAAGGAGAATGTCGACGACCCGGCCTTCTGGGGTAACCAGAAAGCGCCGACCGCTCAGGTGAAATCCGTCGAATGAGCGACATTCCAGCGCCCGGGCTTCAAAGCCCGGGCTCCCTCAAAGACAACCGGATCGGCCGCATGACACCTCGCACGCGTCAATTCTTTGAGCTCGTCCTCGACAATCTCGTCTGGTTCATGCTCATCTTCGTGCTCGCCGTCTTTTCGGCGCTCGTCCCGAACTATTTCCAGCTCGGCATCTTCGCCAATATCATCGAGGCTTCCAGCGTTCTCGGCGTCATGTCGATCGGCCTGGCGCTGGTCATCATCGCCGGTCACATGGACCTCTCGGTGGAATCGGTCGCCGCCCTTTCGGCGATGGCCGTCGGCATCCTGTTCTGCTCGGCCGGTATCGGCATGGGCTTCACGCTCAGCCCGGAATGGCTGATGGTGCCGGTCTCGCTGCTGATCGCGCTGGCCGTCGGCGGGCTGATCGGGGTGCTCAACGGCTTCCTGATCGTCAAGGTGAAGATGAATGCCTTCATCATCACGCTGGCCTCCTACATCTGGGTGCGCGGCATCGTGCTCGCTGTCTCTGGCGGCCGTTCTGCCCAGGATCTCGCGCCCGCCATCCGCTGGTTCGGCATCCAGCGCCTCATCGGCTTGCCGCTGACGGCCTGGATTGCGATCGCCTGCTTCATCGTGTTTTCGGTGATGATGGCCAAGACTCCGTTCGGCCGGCATCTGACGATGATCGGCGGCAACGAAACGGCAACCTTCCGCGCCGGCATTCCGGTGCAACGCAACCTGATCATCGCCTTCGTGATGGCCGGTGCGATCGCCGGGCTCGCCGGCTGGCTGCTCGCCATCCGCACCTCGGGCGCGACCGCCAATCTCGGCGTCGGTCTGCTCTTCAACGCCTTCGCGGCCGTCGTCATCGGCGGCGTCAGCCTGAAGGGTGGCGTCGGTGCGCTTCCGGGCGTCTATGCCGGTGTGCTTCTCCTGTCGTCGATCAATACGGCGATCAATCTCATGGGCCTGCCTGCCAATTTCACCCAGGTGATCCACGGCTTCCTGGTGCTGGCGGCGGTCCTTCTCGATACCTTCAAGCAAAAACTGCGTCAGAGGCTCGCATGACCGGAAGACTGGACGGAAGAATCGCAATCGTCATCGGCGCCGCCCGCGGCATCGGCAAGGCGACAGCCAAGCGCTTTCAGGAAGAGGGCGCGACCATCGTCCTCGCCGATTACGAGGAGGAAGGTGGCCGCGCCGCCGCCGCAGACCTCGGCTGCGCCTTCTTCAAGACAGATATTTCGAAGATGGAGGACGCCAAGGCGGTTGTCGCCTTCGCCGTCGAGACCTATGGCAGGCTCGATATCATCGTCCAGAATGCCGGGGTCTATCCCTGGCAATTGATCGAGGACACCAGCCCCGAGGATTGGGACAATGTGATCGCCGTCAACCTGCGCGGCTCCTTCAATGCAGCGCGCGCAGCCCTCGATCCGATGAAGAAGCAGGGCTATGGCCGCATCCTCTTCACTTCCTCAATTACCGGCCCGCATGTGACGAGCCCGGGTCACGGACATTATTCGGCGACCAAAGCCGGGATCAACGGCTTCATCCGCGCGGCGGCGCTCGAGTTCTCCTCCTATGGCATCACCGTCAATGGCGTCGAGCCGGGCAATATCATGACCGAGGCTATGCAGCTTCACCGTGGCCCGGCCTTCATCAAGAACATGGAGGATGCGATCCCGCTCGGCCGGCTCGGCAGCCCGCGCGATGTCGCAAATGCCTTCCTGTTCCTGGCATCCGACGATGCGAGCTACATCACCGGCACGACCATCGTCGTCGATGGCGGACAGCTATTGCCCGAGGGAAGCGATTTCAAACTGCAGCCGTCGTGAGGCGGCTCATCACGCCCTCGTTACCAAACTCTTAACCAGCGCTATTGACCTTCCAGCCCTCATCTCTAATTCCGCTCGCAGGGGCAGCAGTTGGAAGTGATATGAAAGTACTGATAGTTGAGGACGAGGGCATCATCGCTTGGGATCTCGAAAGCATGGTGCTCGACAACGGCTTTGAAGTCGCAGGGCTCGCAAGAACGGAAATCGAAGCCATAGCACTGGCACGGCGGGCCGATATCGCTCTCGTCGATGTCCAGCTCGCCGACGGGCCGACCGGCCCACAGATCGCCCGCACGCTGATCGATCAATACGGTATCGAAGTCGTCTTCATGACCGGCAATCCGGAACTGGTCGCCGACTTCGAGGGCGCGGTCAACGTCGTGACCAAGCCGCATCATCTCGACAAGGTGAAGGCGGCGCTGATGGACGCGCTAGCAGCGCGAACCCGAAAACAGGACGCGCGCTCCAACGGCGGCCTGACGCCGCCCCGGACAGTGCTCAGCGCCTGACGCGCCAGTACCGCTCCCTATAGCCGGAGCCGTCGTCCATATATTTCAGGAGTTCTTCCCGCGCATCGAGGCCGGGGAAGATTTCGGCGATCTGGGATTCATATTTCAGGATCGCCGCAAACTTCCGCTCGAAATCGACGGCAATATCGACAGGCCTGTCGGTCGTCCACTTCGTCCGCTCCAATGCGGCAGGCACGTTGTCCGGATAATTCGGCGGGAAGAAACCGGCCGAATAGGGAATGTCCTCGTAGAGATAGACTTCCGCATCCGACGCGTCGTGAAGGCCGCGGAATGTCTCTGTCGTCACGACATGATCGAGATGCCGCCCGACCGCCATCGGGCAGAGAACGATGGTCGGCCTTGTCTCCGCAAGCCATAGCCCGAGAAGCGCCCGCACCTCGTCCCATGCAGGATCATCGACGACGGGAGGCGAAAAGACCGCCTGGCGCGTCGCATAGAGGGACGCACCATCCGGGCCGCGGCGATAGATCGAATCCGACAGGCCGCCATGGATATGATCCGCGCCGAGATAGCCGATCGAGGCGATATCCTCCCCGCGGCGCACCTCGTAAGGATTGGCACCCAGACCCCACCACTCGTGGAGTTCACGAACCAGTGGCGACGGCTCGCCGCCGATATCGGTATCGGCGGTGAAGATCGTCGCTGCGACGACGGTGATGCCATCCCTCACCGCGCTATCCATGAGGCCACCGCAGCTGAGCACCGCATCATCGAGATGCGGCGAGAGGATCAGGATGCGATCGTCTTTGGTGAGCATTGCGGGCGTCCGTGGATGCAGGTTTCATTGCCTGCTCCCATGGATATACGACCCTGCCAAAGATACCAGCGCCGCTTTAGCCAACTCTCCGCAGCAACCGGAAGATCGGGACGATGGCGGCAATGCAGAGCACGGCAGCCCCACCAAACAGGCTCTCATAGCCGAGACGCTCGGCAAGCCATCCCGCACCGAGGCCTCCTACAATGCTGACGATCCCATCCATGCACTGGAAGACCGTGAAATCGACCCCGGCCTGGCGCGGATCCGACCAGTCCATGAACTGGGCATAGAGGGCAACAAAGCCGATCGACATGATGCCGGAGGAGCTGGCAATGGCGATGGCGAACGTCGCGGATCGCGGCATCCCGCCGCCGAGGCCGGCATAGAGCAGACCGGCAAGCAGGAGCGCCTGGACGGCAAGCGATCCCGCAAGCACCACCCGTGTCCCGAACATGCGCACCAGCGCCCCGCCCGCAAGCGCGCCCGCCAAGCCGATGAACATGCTTCCTGCGCCATTGAGCAGGCCGATGGTGGCGAGATCGAAGTCCTGGTCGATCAGGAACGGCCCGAGCATCGAGAGCCCCCATTTCTGGGCAGCAACGAAGAGCGCCGTCGCAATCATTCCGCGGCGGATCTCGGGCCGCCTGATGGTTGCGGCAAGTGAGGGCGTATGGCTGCGCTGCCGCTCCCCTTCGTTTGCCGCAGTGCCGAGCGAAAACGGCAGGCTGAGCGCCAGGATCGCACCGGCCATGATAAAGCACGCATATTGCCAGCCGATCTTGTCCACCAGCACCAGGAATAACCCGCCGCCGATCGCCGAGCCGAGATAGGAGCCACCAACCTGTGCCGCATTGCCCCAGCCGTGATGCCGCTTGGCGAGGTTTTCGACAGCATAGCCATCGCAGGCGATGTCGACGGTCGAAGCCACCAGCGCGACGAAGGCGAGCGTCAGGATCACCGGCAGCAGCACCGCGGGCTGCAGGATGCCGACCGCGACGATACCGGCAACACAAAGCAGATTGCCGCTCATGACGATGACGTTCGAACGGTTGCGGCCAATGGCCGGCAGGCGGAACCGCTCGATATGCGGCGACCACAGGAATTTCACAGCCCAGGGAAGTACCGTCAGATAGAGAAGGCCGATCTGGTCGAGCGGCAATCCCTGTTGTCTCAGCACGGCGGGAAGGCCGAGCATCGTCAGCCCGCCGATAACGCTTTGGGCCACGTAGACGCCGCCGATGGCGACGAAGATGGCGACTGGCGACTGGCGACGGGAACTCTGCGGGTGAGGCTTCGCTGGCCGACATCAGAACCGGTACCTCACGCTGCCGACGATCTTGCGGCCTTCGTCGTAGTAGCAAAAGCCCGTGGTGCAGACCTGATCCACCTGATCGAGAAGGTTGGTCGCATTGACCTGCAACTTGACGCCTTCCATCGACGGGTTGAGCTTGCCGAGATCATAACGAAGCGCGGCATCGGCAAAGGTCCGGGCGCCATTGTTCAACACCGGCGTATGCTTGTTGTCGCCGAAGCTCGAGCCGACATAGCGAACGCCGGCGCCGACACCCAGCCCCTCGAGCGGGCCGCTCTGAACCTCGTAATCCGCCCAGAGCGAGACCATGTGATAGGGCGAGGAATTGAGTTGATTGCCGACCGTCTCGGGCGTCAGCTTGGTGATCTCGACGTCATTATAGGAGTAGCCGCCGGTGAAGCTGAGGCCATTATCCAGCGAAGCGGTAACTTCGAGCTCAAGGCCGCGCGAGCGCAGGTCGAGCTGGCGCAGGAGATTCTGGCCTGACGAGGTCTCGTAGACCGAGGCGTTCTTCTGGTCGATGTTGAAATAGGCCGCAGAGATCAGCACGTTCTGATCCGGTATCTGGTACTTCAGCCCGATTTCATATTGCTCTCCGAGCGTCGGGTTTGCCTGGTGCCGGGCGCCGGCGCTTCCCACCACGACGCCGGGGTTCGCCACATAGGATGTGCCGTAGCTGATGTAAGGCATGACGTTCCAGGGCGTCACATAGCCGATCGATGCGCGCCCTGTCGTCTCGCTGTCGTTGCGCACGTAGTCGACGCCGCCGGGCGTATATTCGCTCCGATGCCAGTCGTGGCGAAGTCCGGCCGCGATCCGCCAGTTGCCGATCTCGATCTGATCCTGCAGGTAGATGCCGATCGAGTTCTGCTTCTGCTTTTCGAAATAGGTCAGCGCCGGCACATAGGTGTACGTATCCGTGAAGAGATCAGGCCCGGAGCCCTGGCGGGCATCATATGCCATGAAGCTGTAGTCGACACCGGCGATCAGCTTGTGCTGGGCAGCGCCGGTGCTGAAATCGCCTTCGAGATAGGTGTCTGCCGCGAGACCGTGATTGTCCTCGTAGCCGATCCCGGGATAGTCGGCGAAAACCCATTCCTGACGGGCAGAGAGCTCGGAATAGCGCAGCTTGTGATGCAGCGTCAGGCCCTCTGTCAGCTCGTGTTCGAATTCGTAGCCGATGCGCCACTGCTTTTGCGTGAAATCGTTGAACCGCTCATCACCGCCGTAAACAGGCGTTGCCCCGATCGACGACCCTGAACTGTCGTAGTTGTTGATATAGCCCCAGGTGCCGCCGGTGGTGGAATCCATATATTCGCCGAGAATGGTCAGCTTGGTGCCTTCGTCCGGCTGCCAGGTGAAGGCCGGCGCGATCATCAGCCTGTCGTCCTTGATGGCCTCGATCTCGTTGCGGGCATCGCGGGCGACGCCCGTCAGCCGGTAGAGGAAGACACCGTCATCGGTCACCGGTCCGGAAAGATCGAAGGCGGCCTGAACGCGGCCGTAGGAACCATATTGCAGCTCGATTTCCCGCAACCGCTCCTCGGTCGGGCGCTTCGAGATGATATCGACGATGCCGCCGGAGCTGCTGGCGCCGTAGATGGATGCAGCCGGTCCACGCAGGACCGTCAGCGCCTCGACGCCATAGGGCTCGATGCGGAAGAGCCCGTTCGGGCTGCTGATCTGGCGCAGGCCATCGCGGAAGATGCCGGTATAGGTCAGGTCGATGCCGCGGATCTTGAAGGCGTCGTAACGTGGCTCGGCGCCATACTGGCCGGCGCGGACACCGGGCGTATAGCTTACGGCCTCGCCGACATTCTGCGGAAGACGGTCATCGAGCTGCTTGCGGCTGATGACCGAGACGGACTGGGCAGTCTCGGCAACCGGCGTATCGGTCTTCATCGCCGTGCGTCCGGATTTCGGCACGTAGCCATCTGTCTCGACGATCTTTGCAACGCCCTGATCGCGCCCTTCGACAACGATCGGCGCGAGGTTCGTCGCGCCATCACCGGAGGCCGGTTTCTCCTGCTCTGCAGATTGTCCCCAGGCGGTATCGGCAGCCGCGACCGCAAGCAATGCAGCAGCCGAAAGCAGCTGCAGTTTCGTAAATTTCAATGACATCTCTACGCCCCCACGCTCATCGCCGGAAAAGGATTCAAAAACATGAGTCTTAGAATCAACTTTATGCGTAGCTAGCAAAAGCCAAAGGCGAGGCGCAAGGTCTCAAGGGCAAAAACTGGAACCGTAGCGTGCTATGGATCTGAATTTAAAAGGATATCAGTTCGCCTGGACGAGGCTGAAGCGATGCGCCGAGCCCACTGCAGCCTCTCAGCGGCGCATCATTTTGGCTGCTACCAGCACTTGAAACCGGCGCCGCGATCCCCAAATGAGCGCGTGACCCGCTGGTCCGGGCCCCTCTGGCGAAAGCTTCGGCACTTTCGCGATGTCGGACCATTTCCGACATTCGCGCCGACGCCAAGGGAGCACCACCTTGATCTCCGAAATCGCCGCCTGGCTTTTTGCCCTGTTCGTCGTCGATCCGCTGCACGCTGAAATCCGCGAGCGCGTCGATGCGGCCAATCTTCCGGTTCAGGCTCTGCAGCAATCGCAGCAATGCGTTGCGACCCACGGCCCGCGCCTGCTGCAGCGCGCCGGCGAAGAGCCGGTCTGGGCAACCGGCACGGCAATCGGCATCGCCACCGGCTGGACCTCGCCGACCACACTCTTCGACACCAGCGATCCCAATTGCGCCGCCCTGACGCAGATCTTCCAGGGTGAACGCGGCGACGCCGAGGCCTGACGCATGGCGGATGCGCAGCGATCAGAGGGCGTGGCGTCGCGCACGCTCGCCAACCTTGCCGCCACCGCCCGCGAGCGGGGCGGCCTCAGCATCGGCGAAGTCATCGATGAAATGGGACCGTCGGGCTTCGGGTTTGTCATCCTGCTGCTCGCCATCCCACCGCTGATCCCGATCCCCGGTCCATTCGGCGCGGTATTCGGCACGGCGCTGGCGATCATCTCCTTGCAGTTCGTCTTCGGCGCCCGCAGCCCCTGGCTGCCCGCCCTGCTCCGCAACCGCCGTCTCTCTGGCAAGGTCTTCGAGAGCATGGAGCGTCACGCCGGACCCATGGTGCGGCAGGTCGAGAAGCTGATCCGGCCACAGCGCATGAAGGCCCTCGCCGGCCGCTTCCTCCCATGCCTGCTCGGCGTCCCGGTTTTCGCACTCGCGATCGTCATCGCCCTGCCGATACCCTTCGGCAATATCGCACCCGCCGTCGCCATCTGCGTCATGGCCGTCGGCCTCATCGAGCGCGATGGCCTGGTCATTTTGGGCGGGCTCGCGCTGACTGCGGTCGCCGCTGTCGCGACGGTCTTCCTGTTTCGCGGTGCGGCTACATTGATTGCTGCTGCATAGGCAGCTTCGCTCTCCTGCATTTTTTTGCCAGACTGTGGAATATGTTTCAGTCGCGGGTGTCTACCGGCATGTAACCAGTTCGAAAGGAATAGGACGTGCCCCGCAAGATACCCGCTATCCTCGCCACCTCCCTCTTCGCAACACTGCTCACCGCCGGAATGGCCTCAGCGCATGCCCATCTTGAAACCGCAATGCCTGCGGATGGCGCAAAGCTGACGGCGGCGCCGAACAGCATATCAATCACCCTCACCGAAAACATCGAGCCCGCGTTTTCACACCTCACATTGACCGCGGCTTCCGGCGACTTGGTGCCGCTCACGAATGAAAAAGCGGATGGCAAGGCGCTCTCTGCCATGCCATCGAGCACGCTTTCACCCGGAGCCTACACGGTCGAATGGCAGATCCTGTCGGTCGATGGGCACAAGACATCCGGCTCCTTCGGCTTCACGGTAGAACCGTGAGCCCGCACGCCGCGCTGGTGCTGGCGCGGTTCGCCTGCGATGCCGGTCTGAGCGTCGTTTGGGGCGGCGGCGGCTTTGCACTCATCTGCACCGGCGCTATCCCTGCGCACCTGTATCACCAGATGAGAACACTGCTGCCTGCGGCCAGTGGTTTGGCCGCATTCGCCGGTCTCGCCGCCATCCCCATCCAGACCGCCGAGATCGTTTCCGATTGGGCAGCAGCGCTCGATCCTGACCTGCTGAATAGCGTCGCTTTTTCGACCAATGTCGGCCTTGCGCTTTTGATCCGCGCTCTAACCTGCTCCGTAGCGTTCGCGGTGTTCCTTGCGGGCTACCGGAGAGCTGCTATCCTCTTGTCCGGCCTGGCTCTTGCCGACGCGGCGCTGCTCGGCCATGCCGCTGAGAGTTGGGGGCCAGCTGGCGTCCTAAAAATCTCGGCCGAGGCGATTCATATCCTTGCCGGGACCGCGTGGCTTGGCGCGCTGGTGCCATTCCTTGTTCTGATGCAGCTGGCGCGGCAACCTGACCTCCGGGCCGAGGCGGTAAAGTCGCTGCGGCGCTTCTCGCGGATTGGGCATGGTGCTGTGGCACTGGTACTCGCTAGCGGGCTTGCAAACAGCCTGCAGATTCTCGGCCATCTGCCTGCAGATATGCGATCCGCGTATCAAGAAAAGCTCGCCCTCAAGATGGCGGTAGTCCTTTCAATGACCGTCATCGCAACCGCCAACCGCTATGGCGCCGTGCCGATGCAGCGCAAATATCCGCAGCTCGCCAACCGGCTTCTTCTGCTCGGCTCATCCCTGGAGATCGTCCTCGGCCTAACGGCCATTGCCCTGGTCGCCTCGCTTGGCCTCGACGACCCAACGTAATTTTTTCGCCCGGCTGGGAATAGACCGCCGCGGCCAGTGTCTACCGATGCATCACAGCAAGGAAGGAAGCCATGAGAGCCTATTCCCACAAGACATCCGCGGCGGCGATCGCCGTGATCCTCGCAGCCGCTGGTGCCTGTACCGCCTTTGCCCATGACGCGCAGCACCAGCCAGCCGCGGCCGCAATATCCGACAGTCCGGAAGCCGCCTATCTCGCCGAGAACAACAGCGCGATGGACAAGATGATGGCCGACATGGAGCTCAAGCCGAGCGGCGATGTCGATCGCGACTTCGTGGCCCTGATGACACCGCATCATCAGGGAGCCATCGATATGGCGATCGCCGTCCTGAAATACGGGAAGAACGAGCAGCTCAAGCGTATCGCCCAGGAAATCATCGTGGATCAGCAGCAGGAAATCGCCGCCATGAAGCTGGCGATCAGCGATCCGCTCCCGCCATCCGAGGCGGCCCCGACCCAGGCCGCACCGGATAATACCCCAGCCGGAACCATGCAGGGCATGGATCCGAACATGAAGATGTAAAGAAGGCATTGCCCCATGACCATTCGCAGATCAATCGCCGCAGCCTTGCTGGCGGGCAGCACGCTCGCACCACTTTCCGCCTTTGCCGGCCAGGCACCCTTTGCCGCCTCCGATGCAGACATCCCGGTCAGCAGCAAAGATCGCGTCTATGCTGCCGAGCAGTTTTCCAACACCGTCTCGGTGACCGATCCCTCCACCAACAAGCTGCTTGGCGTCATCAAGCTCGGCGATCCGCAGCCGGGCAATCTGAGCCCGCTGTATAAGGGACAGGTCCTCGTTCATGGCATGGGCTTCTCACCTGACAAGAAGACCATCGCAGTTGTCTCGATCGGCTCGAATTCGGTGACCTTCATCGATACCGCAACGAACACCGTCAAGCACACCACCTATATCGGCCGCTCGCCACATGAAGCATTCTACACGCCTGACGGCAAGGAAGTCTGGGTTACCGTCCGCGGCGAGGACTATATCTCGGTCATCGACGCTGACAGCTTTGCAGAAAAGGCTCAGATCAAGGTTCCCTCTGGCCCGGGCATGCAGATCTTCTCGCCGGATGGCAAATATGCCTATATTTGCTCGTCCTTTAACCCCGACACCGTCGCCGTTTCCGTCGCCGATCATCAGATCGTCGGCCATGTGAAGCAGGCGAGCCCCTTCTGCCCAAATATTGCGGCGTCGCCAGATGGCAAGCAGGTCTGGTTCACCCTGAAGGACACTGGCAAGGTGCAGGTCTTCGACGCAAAGCCACCCTTCGACGTGATCAAGACGATCGATACGGGACCGATCACCAACCACGTCAATCTCGTCACCAACAAGAACGGCAGCTTCGCCTACGTCACGGTCGGCGGCCTCAATCAGGTCAAGGCATTCCGAACCGACACATTCGAACAAGTGGCCACCATCCCGGTCGGCAATCTGCCACACGGCATCTGGCCCTCCGGTGACGGCACCCGCGTCTATGTCGGCCTTGAGAATGCCGATGCCATGGCCGCGATCGATACCCTGACCAACAAGGTCATCGCCACCATTCCGATCGGGCAGGCTGCCCAGGCGGTGAATTACGTGCCGAATGCCGTGCCTGAGGGAGACGGCATGCAGAACCTCATGCCGCTCGGCGCGGCGGGCGAGGCAGCTCATTTCAAGCTCGGTCCCAAGGGCTCGAAGGACAAGGCGCCGACCTCAGTCTCATTGTTCGACCAGGGCCTGACGCAGGTCCTGCAGGCTTCGGTCACCGGACTTGATGCGAAGACGCCCTATATCCTGGCTCTCTCCGAAAAGCCGGATGGCAGCGGCCCACTGCAGAGCCTTTCGGCCTTCATGACCAATCCGGCGGGCGCAGCGATCGTCAACGCTGTCGGTCCGATCCGGCAGATCGTCGAGGCCAAGCACAAGGACGAGCAGCGCTACCTAGTGGTCGCCGCTTCGGCCGACGGCAAGCCGGGCAAGATCGTTCAGGTCCAGGTGGAATAACAAAGGGATGGCCCGCGCTTGCAGTGCGGGCCATCCTCGCGGAGACTGGTGACATGGACGATATGCTTTCACATGTTGAGCCGATGATTCCGGCGCTGCGCCGCTACGCGCGCGGTCTGCTCGGCGATCCCGAGAGCGCGGATGACGCAGTTCAGGACTGTCTGGAAAAGGTCGTGGCCAACTGGCACCGGCGGCGCAACGACGACCCGCGTTCCTGGGTTTTCGCCATTCTCCACAATCTGGCGGTCAATCGCCTACGGCAACAGGCGCGCCGCGGCTTTGCGGTCGCTATTGAAGACGTGCCGGAAGCCGGCAACGTTGGAGAGGCCGTCCAGGAGAGCATTGTCTATGGACAGGAAGTGATGGCGGCGATCGACCGCCTGCCACCCGATTATCGCAGCATCCTGCTTCTGGTATCCGTCGAGGACATGACCTATTCGGAAGCGGCCAAGGTGCTCGATATTCCGATCGGCACCGTCATGTCGCGTCTCTCGCGCGCCAGGGAACAGCTGCGAACGCTACTTGAGCGCAAGCCCATCAATATGCCATCTGCCGGACCGCACCTGCGGAGGATCAAATGACCAGGAAACCCCTCACCGAAGACGATCTTCAGGGCTATGTTGACGATGTTCTCGATGCCGAGCGCCATCGCGAAGTCTCGGATTATCTGCAGGGCAACCCGGAAGCCGCCGCTCGCCTTTCCTCCTATGCAAGCCAGGTTGCAGCATTGCGCTCAGCCATGGATCCCGTCATGCAGGAGCCTGTCCCGAGCCGGCTCAATCTGGCTCATATTGCCGCCGCCCGACGGCCTCGGGCGCGTGCCGGATTTGCGCCTATGGCCGCCGCGGCGATGGCGCTTCTGGCCGTCGGCGCTACCGGCGGCTGGTTGGTGAAGGGCATGACGGCACCTGCGACCGAGGGTGTCGCGATGCTGGCGCAAGAAGCGTCGGCGAGCTACGGAACCTTCGCTTCCGACAAGGTCCGCCCGGTCGAAGTTCGCGCCAGCGAGAGCGATACGCTGAAGCAGCTGGCATCCTCAACACTAGGCGCCTCTGCAGTCATCCCGGATCTGTCGAAAGCCGGATACCGGCTGATGGGCGGACGGATAGTATCCACGCTGCATGGTCCCGGCGTCATGCTGATGTATGACAACGACCATGGAAGCCGGCTGGTTATGTTGTCACGCAAAATGCTGGTCGACCAAAACAGGCCGATGATCGCGAGTTCCAGCGGAGCGGTGAATGGCTGGAGCTGGGCCAATGACGGGCTCGGCTATAGCCTCGTCGGCTCGGTGCCGAGCAACGAGCTTCACTCCTTCGCCGACGATGTCAGGTCGCAGGTGACGACCGCGCTGTAAGCGTTCGGGGCGCCCTTGTCAGGCGCCCCGAACCTTCGATCAGCCTTCCAGCCACTTCACCTGATCGGGCGTCAGCTTGATGTCCAGCGCCGAGAGGCTGTCTTCCAGTTCGGCGATCGTGCGCGGGCCGATCAGCGGGATGACCGGGAAGGGCTGGGCGATGACATAGGCGAGCGCGATATGGATCGGGCTGCGGCCGAGCTTGTTAGCGAGTTCGATGGCCCGGTCGCGGCGCTCGAAGTTGCGGTCCGAATACCAGCAACGGACGATTTCCTCGTCGTCATGCTTGTCGCGTCCGGCGCGATCCGTGAAGAAGCCGCGGCCCTGGCTTGACCATGCGAAGTTCGGGATCTGCTTCTTGTTCAGCCATGCCTTCCACTCGTCGTCGGAAGACGTAACGCAACCCGCCCAGATCGGGTCCAGCATTTCGGCCAGCGAGAAGTTGTTGGAGAGGGCAGCCGGCGCCGTCTTGCGGTTCTTGTCGGCATAGGCGATCGCCTCTTCCATGCGCGCCCGCGTCCAGTTCGAGCCGCCGAAGATGCCGCGGATGCGGCCGCGCTTGACCTCGGCATCCATGGCATCGACGAATTCGCCGACCGGCACGGCTGTATTGTCGCGGTGCATGAAATAGATATCGACATAGTCGGTCTTGAGACGGTCGAGCGACTGGTCGAGCTGCTTGGCGATCATGTCAGGGTAGCAAAGCGGCGAATGGGCGCCCTTGCCGATCAGCACGATTTCATCGCGCGGAACATTCCGGCTCGTGTGCCAGTCGCCGAAGATCGCCTCGGTCTTGCCGCCACCATAGACATAGGCGGTATCGAAGGCATTGCCGCCGGCCTCATAGAAGGCATCGAGCGTTAACGACGCCGAGGCGAAATTCGGGAAGAACTCGAAGCCGAGCGTCACCACCGAAGCGGGTTTAAGAATGCCCGGGATTTCGCGCTTCGGAATGCTGTTGCCGAGCTTGACCGGAGCGCCTGCGAGATTGAGCGTCCGCTTTGTTGCCTTCTCGACCCCGTATTCCAGGCCGACCGACGCGCGCCACTGGTCGAGAACCCTGAGGTTGCCGACTGAATCTGCCCAGCTCATGCCCGGCGAAGTGAACTCATGCTTTCCAGCGCGGATCGCATCGCCTGCGGCATCGACCTCGAAGGAATAGAGCCAGCGGTCTTCCTTGACCTCGACCGTCTCCTGCTCGTTGCCCTTGATGATCTCGATCTTGCCGGTGCCGCCCTTGTGGCCCGACGCGAACCAGAAATCCTTGACCTCGATGCGGCCATCGGAGCCGATGATGCGCAGCGTGTTGTCCTGGTTGGCCATGATCGAGCACGAGACTTCGGCGATGATCGAGTTGGGGAATTTCAGCACCGCCGAGGCCCATTCGTCGACGCCGGACTGGCCGAGGTGTGCAACGCCCGAAACCTTCTCCGGTTCGAGGAAAGGCTTGCCTTCGGCAGCTCCGGCAATCAGCCGCGCCATCGAGACCGGGTAGCCACCGACATCGAGAATGCCGCCGCCCGCGGTGTCATTGGAAAACAGCCGGTGCTCGGGCTTGAAGCTGCCCATGTTGAAACCAAAGCTGGAGCGGATAATCCTGACGGTGCCGATGACGCCGCTCTTCACCAGCTCGACGATTTTCGCGGTCTGCGGATGGACGCGGTACATGAAGGCTTCGCCGGCAAAGACGCCGGCCTTCTTCGCCTCGTGATAGATCGCGTCCGCGTCGTAAGCAGAGAGCGCGATCGGCTTTTCGACGAGCACGTGCTTGCCTGCGCGGATCGCCTTGATCGCCCACTCGGCATGGCCGGTATGGGGGGTGGCGATATAGATCGCGTCGATCTCGGCGTCGGTCAGCAGCGCGTCATAACCCCTAACGATACGCGCGCCCGGGAAACCGTCGCCGAGGCCGGGCTTGTCAGGATTGCGGGTCGCGATGGCCGAAAGCTTGCCGGTCCGCGAATGCGCGATGCCATCCGCAAAGGTGCGAGCGATGGTGCCGGGACCGATAATGCCCCAGCGGATCGGTTGTTCTGAGCTCATATCTATTCCTCTTTCATAAAATCGTCTTGGGATTGCGGATGGTCAGCGCAGGCGTTGGCCCGTGCTGTCGAAAAGGAAGCTGCGCTTGGCGAAGAGCGAGACGGTGAGGCTGTCGCGATTGCCGGTGGCGCGCGATTCCGGCCGCTCGATGATGAGCTGCTCGCCGCCGAGCGTTGCGTAGATGTAGCTGGTATTGCCGAGATGCTCGGCGACATCGACGCTGACGGTCAAGTCGGCATCGCCCTTGCCGGCATCGCCGAAATGTTCAGGGCGAACGCCGAGCGTAACTTCGGTACCCTCGGTAAGTGACGCGGCAAGCGGCAGTGTCAGCCGCACATTCTTGTCTGCGGTGAGCGCGATCGTCAGTCCCGCAACATCCTTGCCTGTGACAACAGCCTTGATGAAATTCATCTTCGGCGAACCGACGAAGCCGGCGACGAACTGGTTTGCCGGATCGTCGTAAAGATCGAGCGGCGCGCCGACCTGCTCGATATTGCCGGCGCGCAGCACGACGATCTTGTCGGCCAGCGTCATCGCTTCCGTCTGGTCGTGGGTGACGTAGATCATCGTCGTGCCGAGCTGCTTGTGCAGGCGGGAGATTTCGACGCGCATCTGAACGCGCAATTCGGCATCGAGGTTCGACAGCGGCTCGTCAAACAGGAAGACCTCCGGCTCGCGGACGATGGCGCGGCCGATCGCGACGCGCTGGCGCTGCCCGCCGGAAAGCTGCTTCGGGCGGCGCTGCATCAGCTCGTTGATCTGCAGGATCCCGGCGGCGTGCTGGACGCGCTTTTCCGTATCTTCCTTGGGATTGCCGTTCATGCGCAGGCCGAAGGAGAGGTTTTCGGCCACCGTCATATGCGGATAGAGCGCGTAGGACTGGAAGACCATGGCGATGCCGCGGTCGGCGGGCTCGACATCGTTGACCACCTTGCCGCCGATATTGATTTCACCGCCGGAAATATCCTCCAGCCCGGCGATCATGCGCAAAAGGGTGGACTTGCCGCAGCCGGAGGGGCCGACGAAGACGACGAACTCGCCGTCCTTGACCTCCAGATTGGCGCCATGGATGATTTCGAGAGCGCCGTAGCGCTTGATGACGTTCGTGAGTGAAAGCTCTGCCATGCGGCTCCCCGATTATTTGATTGCGCCGGCGGCGATGCCGGCGATGAAGTGGCGCTGCAGGAGCACGAAGACGATGAGGATCGGCGCGGTCAGCATCGTGGCGCCCGCCATGATGCCGCCCCAGGAAACCTTGGTGAGGCCGATCAGCGTTCCCAATGCCACGGGTGCCGTCATCATCGCCGGGCGCGAATTGATGAGCAGCGGCCAGAGATAATTGTTCCACGACACCAGGAAGAGAATGATGGCGAGCGCTGCCATGGTCGGCCGCGCCAAGGGCAGCGCGATCCTCAGGAAGATCTGCCATTCCTTGACGCCCTCGACGCGTGCCGCATCGAACAGCTCGTTCGGCATCATCGAGAAGGACTGGCGCATGAAGAGCACGCCGAGCGAATTGAAGAGCGGCGGAACGATGAGCGCCACCCAGGTATTCGCCAGCTTGAACTCGCGCGCCACCATGATGAACTGCGGGATGACGACGACGGCAAAAGGCAGCGTGATGGTGCCGAGGATGATGGCGACGACGACGGAGCGTCCGGCAAAGCGATAGCGCGCCAGAGCCCAGCCCGCCATCGAGGTCAGGAGCACCGAGAGCACGGTATAGATGACCGCCACCGAGATTGAGGTGAACATCGCCCGGGTGAAGCCGGTCTGCGCTTCCAGATCCTGGAAGTTAGCGACGAAGTTCGTCGACGGCAGCAGAACGATCTCCGGGCTGAAGATGCCGTAGTCGGGCATAGTCGAGAAGATGAACATCATCCAGAGCGGAAAGAGCCAGATGATCGCCAGCGGCGTCAGCACCGCATGCAGCGCGATCTTTCTGAGGAGAAGCGATTGCGACTTGGATTTCATTTCGGCTCCCTCCCGACCCACAGATTGAGCAGCGAGATTGCAACGGCGAGCGCTGCCATTGTGTAAGCGACGGCTGACGCATAACCGAAGTTGAGCGACAGGAAGCCCTGGCGATAGAGCAGCAGGCCGAGCGTCTCCGTGCCACCACCCGGACCGCCGCGATTCGTGATCAGGAAGGGTTCGGTGAAGAGCTGCATCGTGCCGATGACCGAGAGGACCACGCAGAAGAGAATGATCGGCTTCAGCAGCGGCAGGGTGATGTGAAAGAACTGCTGCGTCTTGCTGACGCGATCGAGCGTTGCGGCCTCGTAGACATCGTCTGGAATGGACTGCAGGCCTGCCAGAATGATGATGGCGTTGTAGCCTGCCCAGCGCCAGGTCACCGCGATGATGACAAGGGCCATGGCGGCATTGGCATTGTCGAACCAGGAGACGGCGGGCAGACCGATCGAGGTGATCAGCTTGTTGACGATGCCGAAATCGATACTGAACATCAGCCGGAAGACGGCGGCATAGGCGACCTCGCCGACGACGACGGGCGCGAAGAAGGCAAAACGGAAGAGCGGGCGCAGCTTCAGGAGCGGCGAATTCAGAAGCACCGCCATGACGGTGGCGATCGCGATCATCACCGGAACCTGGATTACCAGGATGATCAGCGTGTTGTAGAGCGCGTTGTAGAAGGCCGGGTCGCCGAACAGGCGCCCCCAATTGGCCGAGAGGCTGAACTTCCACGGATTGACGCGCGTATTCTGAAACGAGATCAGAAACGAGCTGATGATCGGCCACACCCAGAAGGTGGCGAAAACAATAAGATAGGGCGCGAGGAACGCGTAGGCGCTCCGGTTGCGGATCGGCATATTTTCCTCCTCACAGACGCAACGAGCCATCCCAGGGGATGGAGCGCCGGGCGCGCGGGGCGCGCCCGGCTTCGTTACTTATTCTGCGATCGGAAGGCCGGTCGCGGTGGCGATCTGCTTGGCAGCGTCGTCAAGCGCTGCCTTGGCATCCGGATAGCCACCGGCGAAATACTTGGTCTGCGATGCCTTGTAGATGGCGTCCGCATCCGTCTGGAACTGCGTGCCGCGGCTCGGGACGATCTTCGGCAGGGTCGAGAGAATGTCGGCCCAGACCTTCTGGCCGCCCCAATAGGGCTGCGGCTCGTTGACGAACGGGTCCTGGACGGCAGAGAGCAGCGAGGGAACGAGGCCGAAGGACTTCAGCATCGTTACCTGGCCTTCATTGGTGGCCAGCGCGTAGTTGATGTAGTTCCAGGCCGCTTCCTTGTTTTCGGAATTGGCAGCGATTGCCAGCGACGAACCGCCGAGGTTGGCGGCATGCGGGCCATCAGCCGTCAGGCTCGGCATCATATAGACGCCCCACTTGCCGGAAAGATCGGGCGAGCCGGAGCGGATCGTGCCTTCATACCAGCCGCCATACATCTGGCTGGCGACCTTGCCTGCGGTGTTTGCCTGGATCTTCTCGTCCCAGATGGCGGCCGTCAGCGTGCCGGCATCCTTCATCTGCTTGACCTTATCGAGGGTCGCGACGCAGGCGGGCTTGTTGATGGTGATCGACTGGCCATCCTCGGAGAAGTAGCCGCAGCCCTGCTCGTTGGAGATCATGCGGAACCATTCGCTGTCGCCGTTGAAATCGGCCTGGGCCATGACGACGCCGGGATTGGCTTCGGAGATCTTCTTGCCGGCAGCGATGAAATCGTCCCAGGTCTTGATGCTCGCCGGATCGACGCCTGCCTTCTCATAAAAATCGCGGCGGTAGAAGACGGCGACCGGGCCGGAATCCCATGGCATGGCGTAGGCGACATCGCCCACTTCCAGCTCGGTGCGCTTGAAGTCGGGGAATTTCGCCTGGATATCGGCGTTGTAGCCGAGGTCCTTCAGGTTGGTGAAGCAATCCGGGAAGCGGTTCCAGAAGATTTCCGCCTCGAAGTTTTCGACGGTGACGATGTCAGGCAGGCCGTCTCCTCCGGCGGCGCAGGCGGCCAGCATCTTGTCGAAGACCTGCTGGTTGCCGAGATCCTGAACGTCGACTTTGACGTCGGGGTATTTCTTGTTGAAGCCTTCCACTGTGGATTTCAGCGCCGATGCGGCGACGTTCCAGCTCCAGATGGTGAGCGTGCCCTGCTCTGCATATGCGGAGCCGGAAGCAAGAAGCGCGACAGCAGCCGTCGCACCGATAAGATTGAAGCGCATTGAAAATCCTCCCTTTTCAATTGCCGTCCCTTAGCGAACGTGCCTACACTAGCTTGCAGGCACCGGCTGTCTCCTAAAAAGGGAATATGGATTTGGCGGAAAGTAAGGTCGCGGGAAGAGCCATCTATCAACCGGGTGCGAGCAGCATCGAGGGCCTACCCACCGCTTTGCAGATGTTCCACGCCCATCCGCCCGTCATGGTCATGCCCCACTGGCACGCGCAGGTCGAGGTCAACTATGTGATGCGCGGCACCGTGCATTACCGCATGAGCGACCACCAATTTTCGCTGAAGGCCGGCGAGATGTGCCTGTTCTGGGGCGGCCAGCCGCATCAGATGGACGAATCATCGGACGATTCGATTTATGCGGGCGCCCATCTGCCGCTCGTCTATTTCTTCCGCATGCGCCTGCCCGTTGCCATCTCCAGCCAGCTGATGCGCGGTGCGACCATGCTGACTTCGGCGACCGATGCCGCCGACAACGAGAATTTCGCTCGCTGGCATCGTTATGCGACCTCCGGCGATCCGGCAAAGTCGCAGCATGCGGTCGACGAGCTGCTTCTGCGCATCGAGCGCATCCTGCTCGAACCCTATTCGATGATCGGCCTTGGCGCCGAGCTTGCCGAGAACGACCCGCCCTACGCGCAGTCGTCGCGCAATGTGGCGCGCATGTGCGATTTCATTGCCGGCAACTTCATGGAAGATATCGACACGATCGATATCGCCCGTGCCGCCGATCTGCACCCGAAATACGCGATGAACCTCTTCAAGAAGTCGACAGGCATGACGCTCAGCAAATATGTGAACCTGCTGCGGCTCTCGCGCGCCCAGGCGATGCTGATGAGCGAGGAGGCCAACGTGCTGCAGGTCGCCATGGACAGCGGCTTCGGTTCGATCAGCGCCTTCAACAAATCCTTCCGGCACATCGCCGGCATGTCGCCCTCCGATTTCCGCCGCGACCTGCGCTCTTCGGGAATTTCGACGGCAAACTAAACCCATTCACATCAAACACGGAGACGTCCCCATGGCCGGAAGACTGGCAGGCAAGATTGCGATCATATCCGGCGGCGCGACGGGGATGGGTGGGGCGGCCTCGAAGCTCTTTGCAGCCGAGGGCGCAAAGGTGGCGATCATCGACCGCAACGAGGCGGCCGCCGCCGAGACCGTGAAGGCGATCCGTGATGCCGGTGGAATTGCCGATTACTGGGTCGCCGATGTCTCCGACGAGAGGGCCGTCAACGATGCGGTGAAGGGCGTCGAGGAGAAGTTCGGCGCGGTCACGGTGCTCTTCAATCACGCCGGCACGATCGTCATCAAGCCGTTTCTCGAGACGACGCTCGAAGAGTGGGAATGGCTACATGGCGTCAACGTCCGCTCGATGTTCCTGATGACCAAGGCCGTGTTGCCGAAGATGATTGCATCAGGCGGCGGCTCGATCGTCTGCACTTCGTCTATCTCGGCCGTTGCGGCAACGCCGATGGAAGTTCTCTACGATACGACGAAGGGCGCCGTGCACATGTTTGCCCGCGCCATCGCCGTTGAGTTCCGCGACCGCAATATCCGCTGCAACGCCGTCTGCCCCGGATTCATCCGCACGCCGCATGGCCTGCGCGAGGTCGCAGAGCTGCAGAAACTCGGCGTCGATGTCTCCGACGCGGCCATTGCCGCCCAGCAGGGCCGGATCGGCGAGCCCGAGGATGTGGCGCGCGCCGCACTCTACCTCGCCAGCGACGAGTCTAACTTTGTCAACGGCGTCCATCTCTTCGTCGATAACGGCTTCACGGCGATCTGAAAGGTTTTGATAACCACGACTGGCCAAATCGCCGCAGCGGATAAAATAGATAGCGAATAATTTGAATCCTATCGAATTTGATGCTATATGCGCTGCATGACCTCCTACAACAGCCTTCAGCGCGCCTTTACCGCCAACCTGCTTTCGACCGGCCGCCAGTGGCGCCGTGCGGTCGACCTCGCCCTCAGCAGCCACGGAATTTCCGAGGCCTGCGCCGCCCCCCTGCTCTGGATCGGCCGCCTCGGCGGCGGTGTCCGGCAAGTGGTGCTCGCAAGCCATGTCGGCATCGAGGGCCCCTCGCTGGTGCGCCTTCTCGACCAGCTCGAGACGCTCGGTCTTGTCGTGCGCAAGGACGACCCGGCCGATCGCCGGGCCAAGGGTCTCTACCTAACCGAAGAAGGCAGCGCGCTCGCGGCGCGCATGGAAGCCGTACTCGACGAGCTGCGCGGACGCATTATGCAAGACGTCAGCAAGGCTGACCTCGAAGCCGCCGTGCGTGTGCTTCGGGCCTTCGACAATATCGACGTGACGCAGACCGGCGCCATCGAAAAGGAAATCGAGGCAGCGTCGTGATACCTGGATGGCGTGACTGGTTGTTTTCGGGCAAGGCGTTCCTTGCGTCGATGCTGGCGCTTTTCGTGGCGCTGTCGCTCGACCTGCCGCGACCCTATTGGGCGATGGCGGCCGTCTATGTCGTGGCCAATCCACTGGCGGGCGCCACGAGCTCCAAGGGGCTCTACCGCGCGCTCGGCACTCTGCTCGGCGCGTCGGCGGCGGTGTTCTTCGTTCCCCTCTTCGTCAATGCCCCTGAATTGCTGTCGATCGTCGTCGCGCTCTGGACGGGCACGCTGCTTTTCATCTCGATGCTTGATCGCAGTGCCAGAAGCTATGTCTTCATGCTGGCCGGCTATTCGCTGCCGATGATCGCCCTGCCCTCCGTCGGCTCGCCGGAGACAGTCTTCGATACGGCACTTGCCCGTTCGGAAGAGATCATCATCGGCATCGTCTGCGCCAGCCTAGTCAGCGCGGTCGTCTTCCCGGCCAGCGTCAGCTCGCTGCTTGGCCAGCGCATCACCACCTGGCTCGACGATGCCGGAAGCTGGGCCGACGAGATCCTGCGCGGCGAAGGCGCCTCGCCCGCGACCCCGCTGAAGCGGCAGAAGCTCGCCTCCGACGTCACCGGCCTCGATCTCGTCATCAGCCAGCTCGGCCATGATGCCAACGGCCGCGATATCGTGCGCCATTCGCGCGAACTGCGCGGTAGATTGCTGATGTTGCTACCGCTGTTTTCCTCCCTCGCCGACCGCCTCCATGCCCTGAAATCATCAGGACAGGAGCTGCCGCCGGCACTTTCCGTTCTGCTCAACGACGCCGCATCCTGGCTGCAGCAGGGCGGCGCCGGAAAGCCCGACGCAACAGGCGCCAGGCTGCGCCACCGCATCGACGACGTGCAGACATCCGAAAGCAGCGAGACCGGCTGGAATGCGCTCCTCTATCGCAGCGCCCTTGCCCGCCTCGGCGAGATCGTCGATCTCTGGCACGATTGCCTGACGCTGCGCGACGAGATCGCCAGCGGCCGTCATGCAGGCCCTTGGCATCCGGTTTTCCGCCATCGCCAGGTGGTCGGCCGTGTCCGGCATTATGATTTTGCGCTGATTGCCTTTGCTGCCGGTTCGGTCGTGGCCGGTATTGCGGTTGCCTGCTTCTTCTGGATCTTCACCGGCTGGCAGAATGGCGCGGGCTTCGTGACCATGGCGGCCGTCGCCTGCTCGTTCTTTGCGGCGATGGATCGCCCCGCGCCCTTCATCCGCTCGATGTTCATTTGGTCGGCGGTGAGCCTCGTCATCTCCTTCACCTACATCTTTGCCATCCTGCCAGCGGTCAATTCCTATGAGCTCCTGGTGGTGGCCTTCGCCCCGCCATTCCTGCTGCTCGGCCTGCTGATCACCCGTCCGCAGTTCAACATGCTGGCGATGCTGCTCTCGGTGAACAGCGCCTCGTTCATCGCCCTGCAGGACCGCTATACGTCCGACTTCACGACCTTCACCAACGAGGCGATCGCAGCCCTTGCCGGCATCGGCTTTGCCCTCGTCTGGACGCTGATCGCAAGGCCCTTCGGCGCCGAACTTGCCGCTTGGCGGCTGGTGCGTGCTGGATGGAAGGACCTGGCGGAAACGGCAGCCGGCGAGCGCCGCACCGATCATGAACGGCTCTCCGGCCGCATCCTCGACCGCCTCGGCCAGCTCGTTCCGCGCCTTGCCGCGGTCGAAGACCGGGAGCTGAAGAAGGTCGACGGCTTTGCCGATGTCCGTCTCGGCTTCAACGTCTTGATGCTGCAGACGAAGCGGAAGGAACTGAGCGGCGCGAGCGCCGTCTCCATCGGCCGCGTGCTGACAGGCGTTTCCGATTTTTACCGCTCGAGGCTCGACGCCGGTCAGGCGATCGATCCGCCCGATATGTTACGGGCGACGATCGACGACAGCCTGGGAACGATCGCCCATGAACAGGCGGAAACCCGGGACAATATCGATGCGCTGGTTGGCCTCCGACGGGCGCTCTTCCCCGAGGCGCCGCCGCCGGAACATTGGCCCGCGCCCGAAACCATCCCCGCCCCTCTTCAGATTGCAGCCGAGTAAACTGTCATGCCTGCCGAATTCGATCTCTACGGCGTCTATGTGCCGCGCCTTCTCGTTCTCATGGTGCTCTCCTTTCTTCTCGTGATGATCGTCCGCCGCGGACTGAGCTGGCTCGGCGCCTATTCGCTCGTCTGGCACCGCGGCCTCTTCGATCTCTCCCTCTATGTGCTGCTCCTTGGAGCGGTCTCCTCTCTGACACGCTGGTACTTCGCATGAACACGCTGAAATCAATCTCCCGCCTGATCGTCACCCTCGCCTTCGTTGCCGCTGCCGCCTATGCCGGCCATGGCCTCTGGGTGCATTACATGGATGAACCCTGGACGCGCGACGCGCGCCTGCGCGCCGATGTCGTCGGCATCGCGCCCGATGTCTCCGGCCTCGTCAGCGACGTCGCGGTCAAGGACAACCAGTCGGTCAAGAAGGGCGACGTCCTCTTCCGCGTCGATGGCGAACGGTTCAAGATTGCGCTCGCTCAGACCGAAGCGGCCCTCGAAGGCGCCAAGGCGGCCCTCGAACAGGCCCGCCGCGAGACAGAGCGCCAGGAGCGGCTCGGCGACGCGGCCTCCATGCAGCAGAAGGAACAGGCGCGCACCGCCGCCGACCAGGCGGAAGCCACCTACCTCCAGGCCGTCGCCAACCGCGATCTGGCCCAGCTCAATCTCGACCGCTCCGCCGTCAAGGCAACCGTCAACGGCACGGTCTCGAACCTCAGCCTGCGCCCGGGCGACTACGTGACGGCGGGAACGGCGAAGGTCGCGCTCGTCGATACGGATTCGCTGCGCGTCGAAGGCTATTTCGAGGAAACCAAGCTGCCGCGTATCCATGTCGGCGACAGCGTCACCATCCATCTGATGGGCCATCGCCAGACGCTGGAAGGCCATGTCGATAGCATCACCACCGGCATCGAGGATCGCGAGCGCACCTCGGGTACGGGGCTGCTTGCCAATATCAACCCGACCTTCAGCTGGGTGCGCCTGGCGCAGCGCGTTCCCGTCCGCATCAATCTCGACAAGGTGCCGGATGACATCAAGCTGATCGCCGGCCTGACGGCAACGGTCGAGGTCGGCGGCCATAGCGGCGACCTCGCATCGCTGAACTGAGGCTTCTCAGAAGTCCCAGTCTTCGTCTTCGGTAGCCACCGCCTTACCGATGACGTAGGACGAGCCGGAACCGGAGAAGAAGTCATGGTTCTCGTCGGCATTCGGCGAGAGCGCCGACAGGATCGCCGGGTTGACCTTGCAGGCTTCCGGCGGGAAGAGCGCTTCATAGCCGAGGTTCATCAGCGCCTTGTTGGCGTTGTAATGCAGGAACTTCTTGACGTCCTCTGTCAGGCCGACACCGTCATAGAGCGCTTCCGTGTACCTGGCTTCGTTGTCGTAAAGCTCCAGCAGCAGGTCGAAGGCGAAGTCCTTGATTTCCTGGCGGCTGGCTTCCGGCAGGCGCTCGACGGCGCGCTGGAACTTGTAGCCGATATAATAGCCGTGCACCGCCTCGTCGCGAATGATCAGGCGGATCATGTCGGCGGTGTTCGTCAGCTTGGCGCGGCTCGACCAGTACATCGGCAGATAGAAGCCGGAATAGAAGAGGAAGCTTTCGAGGAAAACGCTCGCGACCTTCTTCTTCAAGGGATCGCCAGAGGCATATTGCTCCATGATCAGCGCCGATTTCCGCTGCAGGAACTCGTTTTCCTCCGACCAGCGATAGGCGTCGTCGACATCCGGCGTCAGGCAGAGCGTCGAGAAGATCGACGAATAGGAGCGCGCATGCACCGCTTCCATGAAGGAGATGTTGGAGAGCACCGCCTCCTCATGCTGGGTCGCGGCATCCGCCATCAGCTTCACCGAGCCGACGCCGTTCTGGATGGTGTCGAGCAGCGTCAGGCCGGTGAAGACGCGGATGGTCAGCTGCTGCTCCTCGGGCTTCAGCGTCGCCCAGGAGGGAATGTCGTTCGATAGCGGCACCTTTTCCGGCAGCCAGAAATTGCCGGTGAGGCGGTTCCAGACCTCGAGATCCTTGTCGTCCTCGATGCGGTTCCAGTTGATGGCGCGGATGCGGGATGCAGGTTTGGCATGCATGTTCATGGGTGTGTCTTTCCTCAATCAGTTCTGTTGGAGGACGCGGCCCCCTCACCCTAACCCTCTCCCCGTGGGGGAGAGGGGACGTGCCCTACACCAAACCACGATCGGAATGCGGCGCCGCCTTCCCTTCTCCCCAGCGGGGAGAAGGTGCCGGCAGGCGGATGAGGGGGCTCCGGGCTCAAGCGTTGCTAAAGCGGCAAGGCCTCAAATCAAAGCGTGCACGAAACACACCCTTCCACCTGTGTCCCCTCCAGCGCCATCTGGCGAAGGCGGATGTAGTAGATGGTCTTGATGCCCTTCTTCCAGGCGTAGATCTGCGCCTTGTTGATGTCGCGGGTCGTCGCGGTATCCCGGAAGAACAGCGTCAGCGACAGGCCCTGGTCGACGTGCTGGGTAGCCGCCGCATAGGTGTCGATGATCTTCTCCGGCCCGATCTCGTAGGCATCCTGGTAGTAGTCGAGATTGTCGTTGGTCATGAAGGCGGCCGGGTAATAGACGCGGCCGATCTTGCCTTCCTTGCGGATCTCGATCTTCGAGACGATCGGGTGGATCGAGGAAGTCGAGTGGTTGATGTAAGAGATCGACCCCGTCGGCGGCACGGCCTGCAGGTTCTGGTTATAGAGACCACCCGACATGACCGCTTCCTTCAGCGCCAGCCAGTCTTCCTGCGTGGGGATTTCGATACCGGCATTTGTGAACAGGTCGGCAACCGTCTGTGTAGCCGGTTTCCATTCCTGCTCGGTGTATTTGTCGAAATATTCGCCGGACGCATATTTCGAGTTCTCGAAACCCTTGAAGCTCTGGCCACGCTCGACCGCCAGCCGGTTCGACGCACGGATGGCGTGATAGGTCACCGTGTAGAAATACATGTTGGTGAAATCGACGCCCGCTTCGGAGCCGTAGTGGATCCGCTCGCGGGCGAGATAGCCATGCAGGTTCATCTGTCCGAGACCGATGGCGTGGCTTTCGTCATTGCCCTTCTCGATCGACGGGACCGAGGAGATATGGCTCATGTCGGAAACCGCCGTCAGCGCCCGGATCGACGTCTCGATCGTCTTGCCGAAATCGGCCGAATCCATCGCTGCCGCGATATTCAGCGAGCCGAGATTGCAGGAGATGTCCTTGCCCATATGCTTGTAGGACAGGTCGTCGTTATATTCGCTGGCCTCGCTGACCTGCAGGATCTCCGAGCAGAGATTGCTCATGGTGATGCGCCCGGCGATCGGGTTCGCCTTGTTCACCGTGTCCTCGAACATGATGTAGGGATAGCCGCTCTCGAACTGGATTTCGGCGATCACCTGGAAGAAGTCGCGTGCCTTGATCTTCTTCTTGCGGATGCGGCTGTCGGCCACCATCTCGCGATACTTTTCGCTGACCGAGATCTCGGTGAAGGGCACGCCGTAGACGCGTTCCACGTCATAGGGCGAGAACAGGTACATGTCCTCGTTGTTCTTGGCGAGCTCGAAGGTGATGTCGGGGATGACGACGCCGAGCGACAGCGTCTTGATGCGGATCTTCTCGTCGGCATTTTCGCGCTTGGTATCGAGGAAGCGCATGATATCGGGGTGATGCGCATTCAGATAGACTGCACCGGCCCCCTGCCGCGCGCCGAGCTGGTTGGCGTACGAGAATGCGTCTTCCAGGAGCTTCATCACCGGAATGATGCCCGACGACTGGTTCTCGATATGCTTGATCGGCGCACCGGCCTCGCGGATATTGGTCAGCGACAGCGCCACGCCGCCGCCGCGCTTGGAAAGCTGCAGCGCGGAATTGATCGAGCGGCCGATCGATTCCATATTGTCCTCGACCCGCATCAGGAAGCAGGAGACGAGCTCGCCGCGCTGCTTCTTGCCGGCATTGAGGAAAGTCGGCGTCGCCGGCTGGAAGCGGCCGGAAATGATCTCGTCGACCATCTCGCGTGCGAGCGCCTCGTTGCCGCGCGCCAGCGCCAGCGCCACCATGCAGATGCGGTCTTCGTAGCGCTCCAGATAGCGCTTCCCGTCGAAAGTCTTCAGCGTGTAGCTGGTGTAATATTTGAAGGCGCCGAGGAAGGTCGGAAACCGGAACTTCTTGTCGTAGGCGTGGTCGAAGAGATCGCGGACAAAATTGAACGAATACTGGTCCAGCACCTCCTGCTCGTAATAGCCCTCGGTCACCAGATAATCGAGCTTCTCCCGGAGGTTATGGAAGAAGACGGTGTTCTGGTTGACGTGCTGCAGAAAATACTGCTTGGCCGCCTGCCGGTCCTTGTCCAGCTGGATCTTCCCCTCGCCGTCATAGAGGTTCAGCATCGCGTTCAGCGCGTGATAATCCAGCGCGGCATCAGCGGCCTGCGCCTTCAAGGGGCGCTCGAGAACTGCCGTGTCCAAAATCGTTCCAATCCGTGTTTGACATTGGCGACGTCGTCGGCCGTGCCGAGAAGCTCGAACCTGTAGAGGTACGGCACCTGGCATTTGCGCGAGATGATGTCGCCGGCAAGCCCGTAGGTCTCGCCGAAGTTGCTGTTGCCCGCAGCGATCACGCCGCGAAGGTTCGAACGGTTTGCCGCATCGTTCAAGAAACGGATCACCTGTTTGGGCACGGCCCCCTTGCCGCCCTCGCCGCTATAGGTGGGGACGACAAGCACATAGGGCGACCCTGCCTGCAGGGTCTCGCCGGTGATGGGGATGCGCTGCGCGGGAAGGCCGAGCTTCTCGACGAAACGATGGGTATTCTCCGACCGGCTGGAAAAATAGACGATCTCGCCCATCGCGGCCGCCGATCAGGCGAGCGCGCTGATCATGTCAGGGCGGAAGCCGGCCCAATGCTGCTCGCCGGCGATGACGACGGGGACCTGGCGGTAGCCGAGGCCCTGCACCAGTTCGTAGGCAGCGCTATCGGTGGAAACGTCGATGATCGTGTAGTCGATGCCCTGGCGGTCGAGGGCGCGGGTGGTCGCGGTGCACTGCACGCAGGCGGGCTTGCTGTAGACGGTGATGCTCATTGGGAAAACCTCGTGACTGGAAGGCATGGGATATCGTTCGGACATCCGCCGATGTCCGCGCTTAGGAAGATCGAAATGGAAGGCAGCCGTTGCCGATTGCCGTGCGTCAGCAGCCCGTCATTCGCGCTGGTATGATCTGAAACTCAAAGACATAAGACTTCACCCCGAAGTGGCTCATGCAGGGCACACCGGAGGAAGCGAAGAGCCGCATCATGCGCGCACCTCATCGCTCGCCAGCCGGACACCCCGCCCGTGGACGTTTTTCGCTCAAGGCAGGTCTCCTGGCTTGCGGATCATCACATTCATCCCGGCCTTCCCGAGTCTTCATGACCCAGTGACCCGAAATGGGACAGATGCTCGCCGCTTACAGTTGCGGGGGCAGCTCCGGCATTGTCCCGCATTGCAGCGGGCCTCACCGAATTCCCGTCTTAGCCCACGACCCATACGAATCGTGAGAACCTCGAACACTAGATATAGTACGCGAGTCAGAATCAGCGTCAATAATTTGTTTGCCAACAGCACTGAGGAAAATGGGGGAATCCGGCGAACATGGTGAATGGGGAGTAAACGCGAGGGCAAATGCCAGCCTCGTTTATCCCTTCTCACACTCTGCTACCGAAGAAAATTGCCGGCCTGCCCTACTTCAGGAGCCGCCTTAGGCCATGAGCCTAGGACAGCATCTGCGGAGCGCTGGCCTCAACCGGCGCCTGCAGCTTCTGCGCCGCAAGCACGACTTCGACGCGGTTGCGGGCGTCGAGTTTCTGCATCAGCAGCGTCATGTAGTGCTTGACGGTCTTCTCGCTGATGTCGAGCATGCTGGCGATTTCGCGGTTGGTCTTGCCCTGCAGCAGATAGGTGACGATCTGCTCCTCGCGGGCGCTGAGCCGCTTCTGCATCTGCGCCTTGCGGCGGATTTCCGCCGTCTTCATCGACAGGATGACCTTGGTGGCGAAGCCCGGCGTGATGAAGGTGCTGCCGTCATGGACGGTCTTGATCGCCTCGTAGAGATCGCGCGCCGTACTGCCCTTCAGCACATAGCCGCAGACGCCGAGATTGAGAACCTGGATCGCCGTGTCGATATTGGCAGTCGCGGTGAAGACCACGACCTTGGTGCCTTCGTAATTCTTCTGAATCAGCTCAAGCGCCGCCAGCGTGTCGCCCGGCATGCTGAGATCGGTGACGAGGACATCGGGACGATGCTCCTCGACGATCTTCAGGGCGTCGATGGCATTCTCACCGCGCGCCGTGACCCGGAGGTCATCCTTAGCGGAGTAAAGATTAACCAGCCCATCCAGTAATATTGGATGATCATCTACGAACGCGACCGAGATAGACATGATGACGAATAACCCCCTCGTCTTTCTATCCAACAGCTCTAATGTAATCAGAGCAAAACATAAAGCTGGATTTTAATGCTTGGTTAACTTCATCGTATTTGTGTCTATTCCACATCTATGCTTATAGCTACCTATCAATTCGGCTAGTTCCGGCTCAATGGGCGGCAGCATCCACCTGCTGCAGTTCCAGCGTCATCGCCAGCACCATGCCGCCATCCGGGCGCTTGCCGATGGTTAGCGACCCGCCGAAGCTTTCGATGCGCTGGCGGAGGCCGTAAAGGCCCATTCCCCCTTCGCGCGCCGCAAGCGGCAGCGTCCCTGGAGGCAACCCGTCATCTTCGACCGAAATCGAGATGACCGGCATGTCGATCCGACATCGGACACGCTGACCGTTGGCGCCGGCATGTCGGTAGGCATTGTTGAGCCCCTCCTGCACGAAGCGGTAGATGCAGGTCTTCAGCGCCGGGGGCAGATCGGCATTCGTGCCGCTTGAGGTGAAGTCGACCTTGGTTCGCGTGCGCGCCTCGTGCTGCTTGATCGCCTCGGCCACCACATCCTTGGCCCAGAGATGCAGGATCTCCGGCAGGAGCAGCGACTTCGTCACCGTGCGCGTTTCGATGAGTGCTTCGCCCAGCGCCTTGTTCGTCGCGTCGAGAGCCCTGTCGCGCTCATCCTTGCGGGTCAGGTCCCGCAGCTCGTCGAGCTGCAGAATGGCGAGCGTCATCAGCTGAACGGGACCGTCGTGCAGATCGGCGCCGATGCGGCGGATGAAGGTCTCGTTCATGTTGGCGAGCTCCATCGAGGCCCGCCGCGCCGTATCGCGCAGCTCCATCAGCTCCTTCGAGGCAAGCTCCGCCTCCTCGGCGCGATGGCTCAGCGCATGGCGCTGGGTCTCAATCGTCCGGCTGCCGCGCCTGACGATCAGGAACAGGCCGAGCATGACAACGAAGGAAAACAGCGCGACGGTCGCCCAGGTGACGATCCGCAGCCGGGCGAGCTCGCCCATGAAGCTGTTCGGCTCCTCGTGGATCTCGGCGACGCCGATGATGCGGCCGGAAGCCTGATCGTGGAGCAGGCTGTAGATCTCCAGATATTCCGTATTGATGTTGCGGAACGTGTGCTCGGCGGCCTTGAGATCGGCATAGATGGCGACGATCTCGCCCTTCAGCGCCCGCTGCAGCCCATCGGGAAACTCGAAACGCTGGCCGATCATCGGTTTCGCGCGCGAATAGGCGACGGTCCCATCGGTCGCCCAGATTTCCAGATGCGGGAACCGCGCCTTGAAATCCGGATCGTCGAACAGCGAATCCAGAAGCTCGATGCTGGCCGCCGGCAGAACCTTCGAAAGCGCCAGCGCCTGGACCTCTGCCTCCGTCAGGCTCTGCACCAGAAGTGCTGTCGTCCCCGCCTTGCTGTTCAGCGCCTTGTCGGACACCAGCCGCGTCGTCAGATAGCCGGCCGAGAGCGTGGCGATCAGAATGACGAGGCCGCTCGCAATCAGAAACTGCGTCGAAAGCGTCCGGTGCGCCACCCAGGCGATCACATGCGTGAACAGCGGCGAGCGCTGCTGCGCTGGCTCCTTCACCTCTTCATGCACGTTAATATCCCCACCCTAAAGTATTCACTCGGCAAAACGTCCCCCGATGCCGACCAGGCCTCTATCGTCGCAGTATTGCGGCACGAAAGAAAGGACCATCTTTATACTATAGGCGCAGGCCGATGCTATCAGACCAAAGGCCAATTCATCATAGGACTTTGCTCCCGGAGTAATAAGGACCGAAGACCTGCTCCGCCGGTGGACGAACATCGAAAACATCGTCCGACCATGCGCCGTTCAAAACCCCGGCAATTTTCCGCAAGATCGCATCATCCCAAGCCAGCCGTGCAAGGCGGGCTTCTAGACAGATCAAGGGCATATCGAGCCGCCGGAATCGTCAAGCGATCCGGCGGACAGGGGAAATTTGCAAACATCAGGCGCCGGGACAGCGCGCCGACGGAGGGGAAAATGGTAACGCTGGTAAGACACGATCTCGAATTCATCCTGAAGCAGATCGCCATCGCCGAACAGCATGCGGCCGGTGGCGACCTCGCAGCGCTCGTCGCCGAAGCCGGCGAGGCAGCCGGCGCGACCGGCACCGGTGCGCCGCAGGCGCATCTCCTGCCCTATGGTCTCAGAACCGTGGACGGCAGCTACAACAACCTTCTCGACGGCAAGGAAACCTGGGGCGCAGCCGACCAGCCGTTCACGCCGCTGGTGCAGCCGAACTACCTCAACGAGAACGATGATTCCATGGCGTTCGGGACGCCGCAGAATCCGGTTAACCTGACCAATGGCAATTACACGCCCGGCACGCCGACCGGCAACCCGATGCTGGCGCCGGGCACCGTCGTCGATGCCGATCCGCGTATCATCTCCAACCTGATCGTCGATCAGACCAGCAATAACCCGGCCGCGATCATGGTCTATGACGCCATGCTCGCCGAGGGCAAGACGGCGACGCGCGCGCCGATGCAGGACGCCAACGGCGCCGCCGTCGTCCATGCAAATGACGTGATCGGTCCCGACGGCACCGTTCTTGCCGCGGCCGGTACACCCGTCTACGTCTACACCTTCGAGAACGTCTCGCCCGATATCGGCGACTCCGCGCCTTACAACTCGATGTTCACGCTGTTCGGCCAGTTCTTCGACCACGGCCTCGACCTCGTGGCCAAGGGCGGCGCAGGCACGGTCTATATCCCGCTGTCGCCGGATGACCCGCTCTACAATCCGGCATCGCCGCATACCAATTTCATGGTCCTGACCCGCGCCAGCCGCGACGCCGATGGCGAAGTCGCCGCCAACACCACGACGCCCTGGGTCGACCAGAACCAGACCTATACCTCGCATGCCTCGCATCAGGTCTTCCTGCGCGAATATGTCATGCACGACGGCAAGCCGGTCGCGACCGGTAACCTGCTCGATGGCGCCCGCGGCCTGCCCACCTGGGCCGACATCAAGGCACAGGCCCGCGAGATGCTCGGCATCGAGCTGACGGATGCCGATGTCACCAACATTCCGCTGCTGCGCACCGATCCCTACGGCCGCTTCATCCCCGATGCCAACGGCTATGTGCAGATCATCACCGGCATTGGCGCCGACGGCATCCCGAACACGGCTGACGACATCGTCGTCTCCGGCACGCCGGGCGCCCCGGTCAGCACAGCCGGCGCCGTTCGCATCGGCCATGCCTTCCTCGACGATATCGCCCATGCCGCCGTTCCCGTAGTCGTCGGTGGCGTGCTTGTAGCCGATGCCGATGACATCGCCGGCAATCCGGTTGCGACGAACACACGCGGCCAGAATGTCGAGTATGACAACGAATTGCTCGACGCCCACTACATCACCGGCGACGGCCGCGGTAACGAAAACATCGGCCTCACCTCGATCCACCACATCTTCCATTCGGAACACAACAGCGTCGTCGAACAGACGAAGCAGGTCGTCCTCGACAGCGCCGATCTGGTCTTCATCAACCAGTGGCTCCTCGAGCCGATCACCACATTGCCGACGACGGAAGCCGAACTCGAAGGACTCGTCTGGAACGGCGAGCGCCTCTTCCAGGCCGGCCGCTTCACGACTGAGATGCAGTATCAGCATCTGGTCTTTGAAGAATTCGGCCGCAAGATGCAGCCGGATATCGACGCTTTCCTCTTCGAGCCGTCGACCGATATCAACCCGGCGATCTTTGCCGAATTCGCCCATGCGGTTTACCGCTTCGGCCACTCGATGCTGAACCAGGATATCGACCGTCTCGTCGAAAATCCCGACGGCACTTTCAGCTTCGACAACATCACCCTCTTCGACGGCTTCCTGAATCCACTCGAACTCGGCGAGATCGATGCCAACGGCGACGTACTGATCGATCACGACCAGGCAGCCGGCGCGATCATCCGCGGCATGACCCGCCAGGGCGGCAACGAGATCGACGAATTCGTCACCGACGTGCTGCGCAACCAGCTGGTCGGCATCCCGCTCGACCTTGCAGCCCTCAACATCGCCCGCGGCCGCGACGTCGGTCTGCCGACGCTCAACGAGGCGCGTGCGCAGTTCTATCAGGCCGCCGGCCAGGACACGCAGCTGAAGCCCTATGTCAGCTGGACCGATTTCGCGCTGAACCTGCAGAACACCGCCTCGATCGTCAATTTCATCGCCGCCTACGGCACGCATTCCTCGATCACCGGCGCCACGTCGCTCGACGCCAAGCGCGCTGCTGCGGCCTCCATCGTGCTCGGCACGGCAGGCGCACCGTCCGACCGCCTCGACTTCCTGAACTCGACCGGCGCCTGGGCGAATGCCGAGACCGGCCTGAACGACATCGACCTCTGGATCGGCGGCCTTGCCGAGAAGAAGATGGACTTCGGCGGCATGCTGGGCTCCACCTTCTCCTTCGTCTTCGAACTGCAGATGGAAAACCTGCAGGAATCCGACCGCTTCTACTATCTCTCGCGTGTCCAGGGCCTGAACCTTCTCAACGAGCTGGAAAACAACTCGCTGAGCAAGATCATCATGCGCAACACCGATCTCGGCGCGGGCTCCACCTCTCTGCCGGGCGACATCTTCTCGACACCCGACTACACGCTTGAAATGGATGAGAGCAAACAGGTCGGCGATGACCCGATCTTCACCGATCCGATCCTGCAGGCCCTCACCCCGCTGGTCGTGCGCCGCGACACCGATGGCGACGGCGATCTCGATTACATGGCCTATCACGGCGGCGATCATGTCGTCATGGGCGGCACGGATGAAGACGACACGATCATTGCCGGCGAAGGCGACGACACGATCTGGGGCTATGGCGGCAACGACACGCTCGAAGCCGGCTACGGCGTCGACCATGTCCACGGCGGCGACGGCGACGACATCATCACCAATGCCGGCACCGATATCGGCGCGGCCGACTTCCTGCATGGCGAAGGCGGCAACGACGTCATCCACGGCGGCAGCGGCCTGGCGCTGATCTTCGGCAACGACGGCAAGGACTTCATCATTGCCGGTCCTGACGGCAAGCACGTGCTCGGCGGCCTCGGCGACGACTTCATCCGCGGCGGTGACGGCGGCGACTTCCTGATGGGTAACGAAGGCAACGACTGGATCGAAGGCGGTGGGCGTTTCGACACGCTCTCAGGTGAAAACTCCGAACTGTTCTTCAACTCCTCGATCATCGGCCACGACGTTCTGAACGGCGACGGCAGCGACACCGACTACGACGCCGAATCCGGCGACGACATCATGTTCCAGGGTGATGGCATCCAGCGCAGCAACGGCATGGCCGGCTTCGACTGGGCAATCCACAAGGGCGACGACACGGCAGCCAATTCCGATCTCGGCATCCCGCTCTTCGCCACCCAGGAAGCCTTCATCCTGCGCGACCGCTTCGACCTCGTCGAAGGCCTGTCCGGCTGGATCCACGACGATGTGCTCACCGGCCGCGTCGCCCCGACCAATGCCCGGGCGGAACTGCAGAACACCGCAGCGATCCCCGGCACCGGCAGCCCGCTCGAAAGCTACTCGAACGCGCTGCTTGAGAAGAACCTCAGCCTGATCGCCGGTCTCTCCGAGCTCGTGGCGCACCGCGCCCGCACCAGTGTGACGGTCAACGGCGTCACCGAGACCATTGTCATGGATACGGCCGATGCCTCCGACATTCTGCTCGGCGGTGGCGGTGACGATGTCATCACCGGCCTCGCCGGCGACGACATCATCGACGGCGACCGCTGGCTCAACGTCCGCATCCGCATCAACGACCTCAACGGCAACGAGATCGGCTCGTCCGACGGCCTCTCCAAGGGCATTTTCGACGACAACGGTGACGCGATGTTCGGTGGACGGTCGCTGAGCGACCTGATGTTCGACCGCACGCTGAACCCGAGCCAGCTGGAGATCGTCCGCGAGATCATCGACGGCGAGGAGGAAGGCGACATCGACACGGCTGTCTATACCGACGTCCGCGCCAATTACACGATCACGCAGAATGCGGATGGCAGCATCACCGTCGCCCATACCGGCTTCGATGCAGACGGCGGCCCGGATGGCGATGAAGAAACCCTTCCGAACCCGGTCTCCGATGGCACCGACCGCCTCTTCAATATCGAGAAGCTGCGCTTTGCCGACGGCGAATACTCGCTCAGCCCTCCGCAGCTCCAGCTCTATACGCTCGATCGTGGCCAGTATTTGGACGACTTCAGCCCGTCCAGCTACACGGGCTCCGATGGCACGACGCCCTGGACCACACCGTGGACCGAGAGCAGCGATAGCGGTGGCGCAACAGGTGGAGATGTACTCGTCACTGGTGGCGAACTCGTCTTCGACGAAAATGGCAACGGTGCCACGGTCCAGCGTGTCGCCAACCTTGCCGGAGCAACATCGGCTCGCCTGACCTACGATGTCGACGAAAGCGGCCTCGATCAGGGCGACAGCGTCACGGTCTGGTTTGCCGCCAATGGCGTCAATTTCATCCAGGTCGATCTCATCAACTCCAGCACCAACAGCGACCAGCGGAGCATCGACCTGACTGGCCCTTTTACGGCAGGCGCGATCATCCGCTTCACGTCAACCGCACTCGGCAATAACGACATCGTCAATATCGACAATGTCGCGATCGAGTTCACCCGCCCGGCAGCCGCACCCTCGACGAACTACGCGGCGACCTTTGTGGAGAATGGCGACCCGATCGCCATCGCCTCCGGCCCTACCATCACCGACGAAGACGGCCAGATCGTCTCCGCAAGGATAATTCTGACCAACGCCCAGAATGGCGACCTGCTGAGCGCGGGCACGCTTCCGGCAGGCATCACGGCGCAGACCGACACGTCGGTCGCCGGCCAGATCGCGATCACGCTGACGGGTACTGCCACCCTTGCTGCTTACCAGGCGGCGATACAGGCGATCTCCTTCGGCAACAACTCCGATCAGCCGGGAACCGTGCCCCGCGTCATCACCGTCGTCGTCAATGACGGCCTGATGAACAGCAATCCATCGACGGCGACGATCTCGGTCACCGCGGTCAATGATGCACCCGTCGCCGGTGACGACACTGTCATCACCAATGTCGAGAGCGGAAGCTTCGTCATCCCGGAATGGGCACTACTCGCCAACGATACGGATATCGACGGCGTCCTCAACATCACCGGCGCCACCGAAAACCAGACGAGCTTCGGCGTCACGGTCGGTCCGACAGGCGACATCAACGTCACCCACACGACGACGCAGCAGCGCAACTTCACCTATACGGTGAGCGATGGCGCCGCGACGGACACAGCCAGCGTCACGGTCACCCGTGATACCGGCAGCGTCAACGGCACCGCTGGTGACAACATCCTCATCGGCGACAATGACGGCGACACCTTTGACGGCGGCACCGGCAACGACATCATCCTCGCCGGTGGCGGCAACGACACCATCGTCTGGAACGCCAATAACAATGGCGCAACAGACGGCCGCGACATCGTCGATGGCGGCGCAGGCACGGATACGTTCGACCTCAACGGCCGCACCGGCCAGGGCGGCAACGAGACCTTCCGCATCTATACGCGGCAGGCCGCCGAACTTGCCGGCATCACCGGGCTGATGGCGACAACCGAAATCGTCATCACCCGCAACGGTACCGACAACGCCTCTGTCATCGCCGAGCTCGACAACATCGAGGAGATCACCGTCGGCAACATCACGCTCGACGACGGCACGCCGACTGGCGGTGTGACCGGTGGCGACACGATCACCGTCATCGGCGACTTCTCGCAGACCAGCCTGGCGCTGAACACCATCACCATCGATGGAACCGATGGCGACGACGTCATCGATATCTCGGCGCTGCAGTCCGCCCACCGTATCGTCTTCCGCTCGAACGGCGGTCACGACACGATCGTCGGCACGCTGCGTCCGCAGGATGTCATCGAACTGCCTGAGGGCCTCACCGCCGCAGACTTCGAAACGACTGTCGATGACGAGGGGCGCACGGTGATGACCCGTGACGGCAGCTCGATCACCTTCGTCGGTCCTGAAGGGTCCGTACCGCCGGTTGATCCCGGTGACGACGACCACGAAGAGGAGGAGGAAGAAGAGCAGGAAGGTAGCGATGACGGTGATGACGACGACAACGGCGAGCAGCCGTCCGGCGGCGAAGGCACGGCTCCGGCCACGCCCCGTACGCTGATCGGTACCGGAGCCGGGGAAGCCCTGCTTGGTGCAGCCGCCGCCGACATCATCCTGGCGGGCGATGGCAACGACATCCTCGTCGGCGAGGCCGGCAGCGACATCCTTCGCGGTGAAGGCGGCAGCGACCTGATCACCGGCGGCGCGGGTGCCGATGTCACCTCGGGCGGCGACGGCGATGACGAGATCCATGGCGGCGCCGATGCCGACCATATCTTCGGCGACGCGGGTGCCGACCGGCTCTACGGCGACGATGGCGACGACGTCATCGAAGGCGGCGCAGGCGACGACCAGGTATGGGCGGGTGCCGGCAACGACCTCATCCTCGCCAAGCTCAACGACGGCTCCGACACTTACTGGGGCGGAGACGGCAACGACACGCTCGACTATGCAGCGGCCACGACCAATCTCACGGTCGATCTCGGCAACGGGTTCATGGGCAGAGGCAGCGTCGTGGGATCGAGCACCGGAAACGACACCGTCTACGGCTTCGAAAACTTCATCGGCGGTTCCGGCCACGACACGATCACCGCGTCGCTTGCCGTCAACATCATCGATGGCGGCGCTGGCGAAGATGTCTTCCGCTTCACCTCGGCGGCAGCGGCCAACGGCGACAAGATCTACGGCTTCCAGCCGGGCGACAAGATCGACTTCTCGGCCATCGACGCCAACACGTCGGTTGCCGGTGTCCAGGGCTTTGCCCTGAAGGCGGGCTCGATCACCGCTGCAGGACAGATCGCCGTCAGCCACGAGACCATCGACGGCGAAGCCTTCACGGTGCTGCGCGGCAACGTCAACGCCGATCCGGAAGAAGACTTCGAACTGATGATCGCGGGCACCCATAACCTGAAGGCATCGGACTTCAACGGGGTCTCCTGATCGATGGCTCTGCCCCATGGCCGCTGATGGCCATGGGGCACGCCGAATGAATTGCCGGAGGGGAAAATCATGGCAACGAAGAAGAAAGAGCCGCAGTACAAGATCGACAAGGCACGCGGCATCCTGACCTATCTGTTCGGCCTGTCCGGGCTTATCAACATCCTGGCGCTCACCGGCGCCTTCTACATGCTGCAGATCTACGACCGGGCGCTCGCCAGCGGCAGCATCTCGACCCTGATCGCACTCTCGGTCCTGGCGATCGGCCTCTATCTCTTCCAGGGCGTCTTCGACATCCTGCGCTCGCAGATCCTCGTGCGCCTCGGGGCCCGGATGGATACGACGCTGGCGCCGCTCACGCACCAGGTCGTCGTCGAAATGCCGCGCTACGGCTACTCGACCGCCGAAGCCGCCGAGCGCGGCCGCGATGTCGATACGCTGCGCAGCTTCCTCGGCGGCCAGGGCCCGATCGCCCTCTTCGACCTGCCGTGGATCCCGATCTACCTCGTCTTCGTCTGGCTTCTGCACCCGGTTCTCGGCATGCTGACGCTTGGTGGCGCAGACGATGATCAAGGCGGCCGTCACCCGCAATGCCGTTCTCGACTCCAACACCCGCAACAGCGAAGTCCTGCATGCCATGGGCATGACCCAGCGTGCGGTCGACCGTTTCGAGCGCGCCAACCGCTACCACCTCGAGCACCAGACCAAGACCTCCGATATCGGCGGCACGCTGTCGGGTCTCTCCAAGGTGCTGCGCATGATGCTGCAATCAGCGATCCTGGGTCTCGGTGCCTATCTGGCGATCGGCGGTGAACTCTCGGCCGGCGCGATCGTCGCCGCCTCGATCGTCACCAGCCGCGCGCTTGCCCCCGTCGATCTGGCAATCGCGCAGTGGAAGAGCGTCGTCTCGGCACGCCGCAGCTATCACCGCATCCAGGAAACGCTCGCCGTGCTGAACGGCAAGGACGAGTTCATCCCGCTTCCCGAACCGAAGGAAAGCCTGAAGATCGAGGGGCTGACGACGGTTGCCCCGAGCACCGGCGCCGTGTTGCTCAGCGAGGTCAGCTTCGAGCTGAAGGCCGGTCAGGCGCTCGGCCTCATCGGCCCGAGCGGCGGCGGCAAGACGACGCTGGTCAAGAGCCTGCTTGGCATCTGGCCGGCGCTGCGCGGCTCCGTACGCGTCGATGGCGCCGATCTCGGCCAGTGGAACACCGATTTCTTCCGCGATCACGTCGGCTACCTGCCGCAGGACGTGGCGCTGATGGATGGCACGATCTCGGACAATATCTGCCGCTTTGCCGAAGAGCCCGATCCGCGCAAGATCATCCTTGCCGCCAAGGCCGCCGGCATCCACGACATGATCGTCCACCTGCGCGACGGCTACCAGACCGAACTCGGCCCGCATGGCACCGCGCTTTCCGCCGGTCAGCGCCAGCGCGTGGCGCTTGCCCGCGCGCTCTACGGCGAGCCCTTCCTGGTGGTGCTCGACGAGCCGAATTCCAATCTCGACGCCGAAGGCGAAGAGGCGCTGACGACGGCCATTCTCTCGGTCCGGCGCCGCGGCGGCATCGTCGTGATCATCGCCCACCGCCCGAGTGCGCTGCAGGCGGTCGACATGGTCGGCCTGCTGCAGAACGGCAAGCTCGTCTCCTTCGGTCCGAAGGAGACGCTGCTGCAACCGAAGGCGCGGCCGATCGCCGTCGAGAAGTCGTTCGCCGAACGGCCGGCGCGCACCACCGCGGCAGAATAGGGAGGGCGTCATGGAGGAGAAGCTCACCCTCGGCCTGCCGGATGCGCAGGCAGCGATCGCCCCGATCAACAAGTATCGGGAAAAGGAAGAGGAGAAGCGCAGCGCGCGCAAATTCTTCGTCCCGCTGACCGCCTTCTCCGCCCTCGCCATGATGTTCGGCAAGGCCGAGCCGGAGGCAAAGAACCAGCAGACGGAAAGCCGCGAGAAGGAAGAAGGTCCGGCAGCGCGCGACGATTACGAAGTCATTGAGGATGTCACCGCCTTCCTGCAGCAGCTCGCCAGCGAGGAATACCCTGTCGAGACCGAGCAGCAGCCCGCGGTGCGCCTGAGCTTCCGCACCACGCTCTTCTACGTTTCCGAACTGCCGGAGCGCGTCCAGCGCGGCGTCGTCACCATCACCGCCAACGACAACCGCCGCAGCATCATCGATACCGGCGAGGGCTTCGAGTTCCCCTCGCCGCGCTCGCCGCTCAGCCTCGATTTTCAGCCACGCCCATCCCGCGGCAATCCCGGGCATGGCGGCAGCCAATCTTCAGAAGACGATCCCAACCGGGCGCCGATGAGCTTCGGACGGCCGATCTTCTCGAGCGGCTTCGTCAATCTGTCGGCGCTGGTACTGCTCGACGATCTGCTCGCCCATATCTACGATCCCGATGGCGACACGCTCAGCATCAACGATATCAGGGTCACCTCCGGCCAGATCCGCTCCTATGGCGCCGATGTCTGGCTCTATACGCCGCAGCGCGGCTTCGTCGGCGACGTCACCTTCACTTACGACGTTTCGGATGGCGCAGCCGAGATCCGCACTGCCGCGATCTTCCGGCTGCAGAAGGCGCCGCCGCATGAATTGCAGGGCACTGAAGGCGACGACACGCTGACCGGCACGCCGGGCGAAGATCTGATCGCCGGCCTCGGCGGCAATGACACGATCTACGGCCGCGAGAGCGACGACGTCATCAATGGTGGCGCGGGCAACGACCTGATCCTCGGCGGCGACGGCAACGACACGCTCTATGGCGGCGCCGGTCACGACACGCTGTTCGGCGGCCATGGCAACGACGTGCTGTTCGGCGAAGACGGCAACGACCGCCTGTTCGGCGAGGCCGGCAACGATATCCTGATCGCAGGCCGCGGCGACGACCAGCTGAGCGGCGGTACCGGCGGCGACCGCATGTTCGGCGAAGAAGGCAATGACGACCTGCTCGGCGAAGCCGGCGACGACTATCTCGACGGCGGCGACGGCGCGGACACGCTGACCGGCGGCAGCGGCAATGACGTGGTGATTGCCGGCAAGGGCGACGATGTCATCAAGGCCGGACTCGCCGGCGAAGAAGCGCGCGCTTCGACCGCGCCCTCCAGCGACGGCAACGACACCTATTCCGGCGGTGAAGGCCTTGACGTCTATGACGTCAGGAGCGCCCGCAAGGCGATCACCGCCGATCTGTCGCAGGGCACGGCGACAGGCGAGGAGATCGGCAGCGACCGCCTCACCGAGATCGAAGGCGTGCTCGCGGGCTCGGGCAACGACACGCTGACCGGCAACGACGAGGCCAATCTGCTTTCCGGCGGCGACGGCAACGACGTCCTCTGCGGCCTCGATGGCGACGACAGCATTTCCGGCGGCAAGGGCGACGATGTCGTCGTCGTGCGCGGCCGCACCGGCGATGATGATGAAGACGACGACGATGGCGAAGACGACTATTGCGGCGATGACGGCTTCGACACGCTCGATCTCGCCGCGCTCGTGCAGGAAGTCATCGCCGATCTCGAAGCACAGCTCGCCGAGGGCCAGGAGATCGGCCGCGATACGATCATCGGCTTCGAGGCCGTCATCGGCGGCGCCGGTCACGACCGTCTTTCCGGCAACTCCGCCGACAACATCCTCGTCGGCGGCGATGGCAACGACCGTCTCTCGGGACGCGACGGCGACGACGTGCTGACCGGTGGCGATGGCAACGACACCGTTTCCGGCGATGACGGCGACGATATCGTGCTGGCCGCCGTTCATGCCGCCGACGAAGACCGCGATGGCCGCAGCGATGGCGACGACAGCTACAAGGGCGGCGACGGCTTCGACACCTACAGCGCAGCAGGCGCCGTCCATGCCGTCATCATCGATCTCGAGCGTGGAACCGCGACCGGCGTCGATATCGGCGCCGACACGCTCGACGGGTTCGAAGCCGCGATCGGCGGCAGTGGCGCCGATATGCTGATCGCCGGCAACGGCTTGAATTTCCTGGCGGGCGGCGATGGCGCCGATGTCTTCGTGTTCCGCAGTCTCGCGGCACTCGAAAACGATGGTGACGGCCGCGACGAGATCCGCGATTTCGCTGTCGGCGACCGGATCGATTTCTCGGAAATCGCCGCCGGTATCGGCGGTCTGGTCTTCGGTGGCGATGATAGCGGCGGCCCGCAGGCGGCGCCAAACCGCATCGTCCTCTATCATGAGAATTTCGAGGGCGGCGACCGGACGATCGTCAAGGCGATCATCGATTTCGACCGGGACGAGGATTTTGAGATCCTTCTCTACGGCCGCCACGAACTGACCGAACAGGATTTCATTCTCGCAGCACGCGAGCCCGGCCAGGACGGCGTCGCGCCGCATCAGGTCTGATCAAGAACAAGGACAATGAGGGGAAAGCACATGCAACCGGCAAAGAAAGAAACCCAGAAGCAGTTCGGCATATCCGGGCGCATCTATCTGTCCGCGTTCCTGGCAGGCGCGCTGGTCTTCGGCATCGGCGGCTGGGCGGCGCAGGCCAAGCTCTCGGGTGCCGTCATCGCGCAGGGGCAGGTCGCCGTCTCGCAACAGGTCAAGGTGATCCAGCACCGCGATGGCGGCATCGTCTCCGAGATCCTCGTGCGCAACGGCGATGCGGTGCGCAAGGGCTCGGTGCTCTTCCGCCTCGACGAGACGCAGACGCGCGTCGAACTGACGATCGTCCAGGGCCAGCTGCAGCAGATGCTGGCGATGATGACCCGCCTCACGGCCGAGCGCGACGGCGCCAAGTCGCTTGATTTCAAGGGCCTCGACATTTCCGCCCCGCTCCTCGAAAGCGAGACAAAGCTGTTTAGCGAAAATCTCGGCATGCTGACCAACCAGAAGGAGCAGCTGCGACTGCAGATCATTCAGCTGGAGCAGCAGGTGGCCGCCTATCGCGCCCAGGCGCAGTCGAACGACGCGGAACAGGAGATCATCGACAAGGAACTGCAGAAGGCCAACAACCTTCTTGCCAAGGGCCTGATCCAGGTGGCTCAGCAGCGCGATCTCGCCCGGCAGAAGGCCCGCAACGAAGGCGCCAAGGGCGAGCTGATGGCGCGCACGGCCGAGACCGAAAACGAGATCAGCGAAGTCCGCATCAAGCTGCTGTCGCTCGACCAGAACCACCGCAAGGAAGCACAGACGGAGATCGTCGCGCTCGAAGCCAAGGTGGCGGAGCTCAGGGAACGCGAAGTCGCCGCCCGCGACCGGCTGACCCGCATGGAAGTGCGAGCCCCGGTCGACGGCCTGATCTATGACATGCAGATCCACACGATCGGTGGCATTGTCGGCGCCGGTGCGACCGTGATGTCTGTCGTTCCCGATAGCGAAGAGATGAGCGTCGAGATCCAGGTGCCACCGGCCGATATCGACCGCATCGCCCCCGGCCAGCCCGCGCGCATGCGCTTCACCGCCTTCAACCAGCGCACCACGCCGGAATTCAACGGCACCGTCGATGTGGTCGCTGCGGCGACCGCGACCGACCGCGCAACCGGCCGGCCCTACTATCTCGCAACGATCACGCCCGCCGATCTTCTGGCGCTCGGATCGCGCAAATTGATGCCCGGCATGCCTGTCGAGGTCTATGTCCAGACGGAGGAGCGAAGCGCGCTTTCCTACCTCGCCAAACCCTTTACGGATCAGATGATGCGGGCGTTTCGCGAGGAGTGATTGGCTTCCGCGAAACGTATCGGCAGCCGCGGCCCGGAGCGTACCGCCATCGCTCCGGGCCGCGCGCCGTTAACCCTTCGTTAACTATATTGGACCAGCCTTGCCGCTATCGAGGCCTCCCCGGAGGCGCGCTTCCAAGCTAAGTTGAGGTGGTAAGATGCGGCTCGTTACACTGCCCGGAAAGATACTCGCCAAGGCAAACCACACGCTGATCATCATGGGCGACGGCGCGGCGCGACAGGCCGTCTGCGTCCTCGACGAAGCCCTGAAGGCTGCCAATCGCGTCGATGCGGTGCGCCAGCATCTCGGACTGATCGAGCGAATCGCCAGCGGCAAGACCGACCGCGGCGAAGTCGCCTTCGATGGCCGCGTCTGGATCACCTCCTCCGATTTGGCCAGCGATCACGGCGGGCGCCTGCACTAGCGGTCGAAAAATTCCTGCCACTGCTTTTCGCCGGCCATGCAATCGCTCTTCGGCGCCGTGGCAGCCTTCTGGATTTCTGGCGAGGGCGTCAACCCGCTGACTTCGAGGACCAGCTTGCGGCGCACGGCAACGCCGAAATCCTCGATCTTGTAGACCGGCAGTACGAAAGCACCGGGACCGCCGATGACGCAATCAGCGTAATAGTTGTCGAGCCCGCCGGGAGCGCCCGAGGGCCGTAGCATCAAGGCCAGCCCGTTGATGATCAAGCCCGCCTCCACGGCCTTGTCGCGCGTCGGGGCAACCGGACTGCCGGCATTGTTGGTGCCGTCGCCTGAGACGTCGATCACCTGCCGCATGGCAGAATAAGGACTGGTGACGATCATCGTCGCCCCCTGCGTGATCGCCGTCGAAATCGAGGTGCGGCGCTGGGTATTGAGCGGCCGCTCCTCCAGCCTGTTGGCAAAGGCGAGCGCATCGTCCTCGTTCTCGATGACATGCCAGTCGATCACCGAGCCGGGCACGACATAGCCCGCCCACTCGAAATAGCTGATGGCGATCCTGCCGGTCAGCCCACCCTTGACCGCATCGATGAATTCCCTGTGCTTGAGCGCCTCGACATAGCCTTCGCGCTGAATGCGGACCTCCTCGAAATCCATCGAGCGCGACGTATCGACGGCAAGTACCAGCTTGACGTCGACCTCGTTCGACCCGGCCTGCGCCAGGACAGGCGCGCTTCCCGAAAGACTCATGACTATCGCGAGCGTCTCAAACATCGGCAATCCAATCACCGGCTATGGAGTCCGGAAAGGATATAGTCCGCACCTTTCATCTGCCAATGAGGCAGGGAAAGTTTGCGCCTGTGCCAAAGATATGCGTCCGCGCGACGCACGTTTTCCTTGCGTTAAGCACAGATCGAGATCGAATGGCACAATCTCTGATGTACGCCGTTTTCGCTGCATGTCAGGCTTTCTGCACCATATGCGGCAGCTGAACAGCGACCGCAACGGTAACTTCGCGATGATGACCGCGATCGTCTTGCCTGTGCTCATCGGCGGCGCGGGACTTGCGATCGATCTCGGCAACATCATGCTGTCCCAGCGACAGCTTCAGGAGGCAACCGATTCCGCGGCTCTTGCAGTCGCCACGGCCCTCGCCGACGGCAAGGTCGACGACACCGGTGGAAAGGCGCTCGCCAAGGACTTTGTCAGCGGCCAGATGGCGAACACGGTGAGCGCAGCGGCAGCCTCCGCCATCAAGAGTGCGACGAACACGACGATAACGACAACGACCAACGGCACTGCCAAATCGTTCACGGTCGCCGTCAGTTCATCGGCAAACATCACCTTGACACCGCTGATGGGGCTCCTGGCCGGCAATACGCGGACGATCACCGCGTCGAGCAATAGCGCCAGCGGATCGGGCAGCACCAAGAACGGGCTCTCGATGGAGGTGCTTGTCGATGAGTCCGGATCGATGGCGCAGAATACGACAACGGTGAAAAACACACCCTGCCTCATCCCGCTCTTGAACGGCTGCCTGCTTTACGGCCCGCCCGTTTACGTCACCAAGATCGAAGCCCTCAAACAGGCCGCCACCGCACTCTTCGACGCACTGGACAAGTCTGACCCCACCCCCCGATATGTCCGGACAGGGGTGATCTCCTATACGAATGGCATCAAAGGCAAATCGGCAATGGCCTGGGGAACGAGCGACTCCCGGCGCTACGTCACGAACATGACGCTGACGCCGACAGGTGGCACTGATGCGACAACGGCCGTCAACACTGCGACTACTGCGATCAAGAAGAACGGTTATGGGACCGACACCGAGAGTGTCGAACAAATGAAGAAAAACAATGCCAATTCCGATCGGGTCATCATCCTGATGACAGATGGGGAAATGACCGGCAATTCCGACCAGTGGAGCAAAACCCTCGACCAGTCGGTGCGAGACGAATGCGCGGCCGCCAAGAGCGCAGGCATTGTCATTTATACTGTAGCCTTCATGGCGCCCGAGAACGGCAAGAGCCTGCTCAGATACTGTGCCTCGTCATCGGCCAACTACTACGAACCGAACACGATGGACGGGCTGGTCGCCGCTTTCGCCTCGATCGCCGAGACCGCGACCAAATCCGTCAGCCGCCTGACCAACTAGCCCTACGCACGCCGCCGGTCGGTCGAGGACCGCTCGACCCAATCGGCCACCGCCCTGTTGCGTCCCTTGGCCTTGGCGCTCAGCAGCGCCGCATCGGCGCGCAGGAGCACATCCGCCGAAGGCATGTCGGCCGTCGTCGAGGCTGCGCCGAGGGAGATCGTCACGGCACCGAGCAGGCGGCCGTGATAGGTGACCGGCGTTGCCGCAATCAGCGTGCGCAGTTTCTCGGCGAGATCGAGCGCGCTGCCTTCGGCACCACTTTCGAGCAGGATCGCGAATTCCTCGCCACCGAAGCGATAGACTGTGCCCGCCTCGCCCACCGTCTCCGACAGGATCGCGGAGACGCGGCGCATCACCTCGTCGCCCGCGTCATGGCCGAATTCGTCGTTGAAGCGCTTGAAGTGATCGATATCCACCATCATGGCGATCACATCGCCCTGTTCGTCTCTGGCGATCCGGTTCAGCGCATCATCCAGCGACCGGCGGTTCAGGAGGCCTGTGAGCCCGTCGCGGATCGCGAGGCTCATCAGCCGGTCGCGCAGCTGCAGATTGGCGACGCCGAGGCCGATATTCTCGGCGATCAGCTCGAAATAAAGACGCGCCGAGGCAATTGCCTGGCTGTCCGAAGCGCCTTCGAAATAGAGGAGGCCGACCGTATCGCCCTGCGCCGAGAGCGGAACGCAAATGCCCATCTCGTCGGCATGTTCCAGATGCTGGCAAGGAATATCACCGGCAGCGGCATCGCTGACATGCGGACGGCCGCGCCGCAGTGCCCAGCATTCAGCCGACGTCAGCACGGGGCCGGCGCGGCGCGGTTCGCGCCAGCTGCCGATCGAGCTCAGCGCCGTGCGGCTGTCGTTCATCACATAGAGATGGCCGGCGAAGTCGGGGAAAATCTGCGGCGCGAAGAGCGAGACCACCTCGGCGAGTTCCTCCTGCCGCTGGCAGGCCTGCAGGCGGTGCATCATCTGCAGGATGAGATCCTTGGTGCGCTGGTCCGCCCGACGTTCGGCATCCAGCCGCTCGCGCTCCAGCCCATTATCGCGAAAAATCTGGATGGCGTCGTTCATCTCGCCGATCTCGTCGCGCCGGTTATCGGTCAAGACCTCGACGGCGTAATCCTGCCGCGCCAGCCGGTTGACGATCCCGGTCATCCGCATCAGCGGCATGGCCACACGCCGCCGCAGCACGAAATAGAGCACGCCGAGGAAAACCGCCGCCGTAAGGCCCAGGAGGCTTTTGGCCACCGCACCCCAGAAGTCGCTCCATTGCTTGGCGTCAGTGAGAGCATCATTGGTGCGGGTGGCGATGAGGTCAGTCAGCTGGCGAACGCTGGTCAGCAGATCGCTCTGCACCCGCTCGTGTTCGGCGCCGAAAAGCATCTGGCGCGCGCCTTCCTGATCGCCATTCGTATAAGCGGCTATCGCGCGCTCCTCGATCGCATCGAGCGCTTCGCCATCCTGTTCGATCTCCTGGATCAGAGCCATTTCCTGCGGCAGCAGAGCGGCAGCCTTGAAGGATTTCAGCGCTTGCTCGCGATCGCGCTCGCCATTCTCGTCGCCACGGAAGGCCTGGAGATGGCGATCTTCGCCGCGCATCACAAAGAGACGGGCATCCTCGCTGGTCTGCTCGGCCGCCATCGTCAGCCGCTCGGAAAGCTCGTCCAGCGCCTGGCTTTCGACGACCGCCTGCCGCTCGTGATCGGCGCTGCGCGCCGACAGGATGAAGGCACCGCCTGACAGCAGCGTCAGACCGACCGTCACGCCGTAAGCCCAATTGGTGATCGTGCTAATCCGCATGTCGAAATCTCGCCTGCACGAAAGTCTGTGTCCTAAATCGTACGTCGATATGTGGACCTTAACGATCGAGCGTTAAATGAGTATTTAATAATAAGCGTGAAGGTTGAGCCACCAAAACGGGAACCGGGCATGGCGATACCACAGCTGCTTCAAGCGCAACAACGCGAAAATGTGGAGCTGGCGCAGCAGAGCGCGGCGCTAACGACGATCGACCGGGCGCTGAAGACCTTGCGCCGGCATCTGAAGATGGATGTCGCCTTCGTCTCGCGCTTCATGCCCGACCACCGTCTCTTCCGGAACGTCGATAGCGCCGCCTATCCTTCGCCGCTTCAGGCGGGCGACCTTCTGCCGCTCCATGACGGCTATTGCTACAAGGTAGTGACCGGCCAGCTGCCACGGCTCATTCCCGATACGTCGCTCTGCCCGGAGGCGATGGAGATCCCAGCGACGCATCAGATGCCGATCGGCGCCCATGTCAGCGTGCCGCTGGTGCTTCACGACGGGCGCATTTACGGGACGCTCTGCTGCTTTTCGAGACATGCCGATCCGACGCTGAACGAGCGCGACCTCGAGATCATGAATGCCTTCGCCGAGCTCATCGCCAGCCAGATCAGCGATGAGATCCGCCACAATCTCGATTTTTCGGAACGGCTGCTGCGCATCACCGAGGCGCTCGCGCTGCGCGAGCCGGCGATCGTCTTCCAGCCGATTTTCGCCATGGCCGACCGCCAGATCGTCGGGCTCGAGGCGCTGGCGCGCTTCGGCGGCGAACCGAAGCGCTCTCCGGATATCTGGATCTCGGAAGCGGCCGATGTCGGCATGCGCTCGCGCGTCGAGCGCCAGGCGATCGAGAACGCCATCGATGAGTTCACGACCATCGGCGATGACGCGATCTCGCTGTCGCTGAACGTCTCGGCGGCGACCATCGTCGACAGTTCGCTCGATATCGTGCTGCGCCATCTGCCGCTGGACCGGGTCATTCTCGAAGTCACCGAACACGAGAAGATCTACGATTACCAGCAACTCGCCGCCGCCCTCCATCCCCTGCGCGAGCGCGGGGTCCGCATCGCCATCGACGATGCCGGATCGGGTTATGCCAGCATGCGCCACGTCCTGAATATCCGGCCTGACATCATCAAGTTCGACATCAGCCTGACCAAGGATATCGAGACCGACAGCGTCAAGCGGGCGCTGGCCCATGCGCTGGTGACCTTCGCCCATCATACCGGAAGCCTCGTCGTTGGCGAGGGTGTCGAGACGGCATCGGAGTTGCGCACGCTCGGCGATCTCGGCGTCGATCTCGTCCAGGGCTATCATCTCGGCCGTCCCGTCGCCGCCGATCTGGTGCGCCAGCATCTGATGGCGAACTGACGATCTCTCGTCAGCCGCGCACGGCACTCGCAAATTTCGGATTGCGGATCGCCCAGCTGACGAGATCGACCTCGATATCGTCGAACCATGCCTCCAGCACCTGCCAGCGATAGCTCATCTCATCGAGTAATGGATGCTGGAGCTCGTGATAGGCATTGGTCAGTTCGGCAATCGCCGCGGTGTCGATCGGTTCTTCCCGGGATTTCTGCTGAAGCGTTTCGAGATATTCGGCCTGGTTCTGATCATGCGCGCGCTTGACCTGCATGTAGGTGCGCAGCGTCACGAGAACTTGGTCTTTGTTGGCCATGAGTCGAATCCCGTTTGGAATCCGAATACCGCGAACCGCATATTCGCGCCAACGAAAAAGCCGGATCGCTAATATTTGTGATCACGCAAAAAGGGCGACCACCGGCCGCCCTTTGCATGCTTAAACTCTTGCCGGATCAGGCGGCGCTGCGCTTCGGCAGCTTCCAGCCCGGGCGGATGAAATGGCAGGTATAGCCATTCGGGATCCGCTCCAGATAATCCTGATGCTCCGGCTCGGCTTCCCAGAAGTCGCTGACAGCAGTCACCTCGGTCACCACCTTGCCCGGCCACAGACCGGAGGCATCGACATCGGCGATCGTGTCTTCGGCAACGCGCTTCTGCTCATCGCTCGTATAGAAGATCGCCGAGCGGTAGCTCGGGCCGCGGTCGTTGCCCTGGCGGTTCGGCGTCGACGGATCGTGGATCTGGAAGAAGAATTCCAGAAGCTCGCGATAGCTGATCTTGGCCGGATCGAAGATGATTTCGATCGCTTCGGCATGGTTGCCGTGATTGCGATAGGTCGCATTGGCCACCTCGCCGCCGCTATAGCCGACGCGGGTTGAGATGACGCCGTTATAGCGGCGAATGAGGTCCTGCATGCCCCAGAAGCAACCGCCTGCGAGAACTGCGCGTTCCGTCGTCATTGAATTTCCTCCACCTGATCGAGATAGGCACCGTATCCTTCCGCTTCCATGCTGTCGCGATGGACGAAGCGGAGCGATGCCGAGTTGATGCAATAGCGCAGGCCGCCGCGATCGCGCGGGCCATCAGGGAAGACGTGCCCGAGATGGCTGTCACCATGGCTGGAGCGCACCTCGGTGCGAACCATGCCGTGCGAGACGTCGGTGAGTTCCGCGACATTGGCGGGCTCGACCGGCTTGGTAAAGCTCGGCCAGCCGCAGCCGGATTCGTACTTGTCGGACGAGGCAAAGAGCGGCTCGCCGGACACGATGTCGACGTAGATGCCGGGCTCCTTGTTGTCGAGATATTCGCCCGTTCCGGGCCGTTCGGTCCCGGACTGCTGGGTCACACGGTACTGTTCCGGCGTCAGCTTGGCGATGGCGTCGGCACTCTTGGTGTAGTGCTGCATGTTTCTTCTCCTAGCGATCGATCGCCTGCACCAGCGTCCGGAAACGTGGGATCGGAACTGGACGAGGGTGGCGGATCGTTAAGCGCTATATAGGCATCCGCCTCGCAGTTTGTCAGGTCACCCCGGGGCTAAACTTTGTATCACAACGTATCTGCGGGGCTCAGTTCCGGAAGACGAGGCAGGTCCCGTTGTTCTTCCGGATCTCGGCGCAGAGCTGGTCCGCCTCGGCGCGGGTCTGGCGGGCGATGCGCGTTACATAGCGCGGGCGGAAGCCGAAACTGCGGTCGCGCTGGCGCATGACCAGCGGCTGTTCGGCATTGAGCGGTGCTGGCAGCCGCTCGACGGCCGCCATGAACAGGCGGCGCGCCGCATCGGGATTGGCATGGGCGGCCAGCTGTACGCCCCAGGGCATCCAGGTTCCCTCGTTCTGCCAGACAGGCTCGCGCAGCTTCCGGCTTTCGGCAAGGGCAACGCAGCTATCGAGGAAGGTCCTGGTCTTGTCGAGCGCAGGGGCCGCGATCTCCGGTGCCTCGCCCTTCCAGTCCTCGACACTGTGCGAGGTAATGCCTATGACATAGGCGCGGGTCTCCGACGGCAGGCCACCGCCGTCGAGGTAGCTCGCAAGTCTGTTCTCGCCGGCATTATAGGCGGCTGCCGCCAGGCCGAGATTGCCGAAGCGGTCACGCAGCTCGTCGAGATATTCCGCAGATTTTTGCAGCGCCTCCAGAACATCGTAGCTGTTTTGAAGACCGCGCAGCTTCGCCGTACCCGGCATGAACTGGGCGATCCCCTCCGCACCCTTGTAGCTCAGCGCATCGGCGCGAAACCGGCTCTCGCGCCAGATCAGCCGCGCAAAGAAATCCGGCGGCAGCTCGAAATCGGCGGCGGAGCGCTCGATGGCGCTGCAGAGATCGCGGTTGAAGCTGTCCTTGCGAATGCAGAGGGTCTCGCCCGTTCCCGATGCCGAGCGGGTATAGAGGCATCCGGCAGGCGCCGGTCCTTCCGGCTCGCCCGCCGCGAAAGCCGATGGGGCCGGCGACCATGCAGCGAGAACCGCTGCGAAGAGCGCCAACCAACGCGGTGATGACTGCCTCACTGCCTTCATCTGGTTCCGGCGCCGCAAAGCAGCGCCGCCATCACATGGCTAATGTAGCCATACGAGATGCTTTGTCGCCTCCCGTCAAGAGCAGGACCGGCGCTGACATCCGCCAGCGCCGGTCATTCGATCAGGCGGCGCGGACCTTGCGGCCGCCGCGTGCCCATTCCGGCAGCCAGTCGCCATGGGTAACGAGGAGATCGTCGACCAGCGACCAGATCTGGTCAAGATCGAGTTCGGCGGCCGTATGCGGGTCCATCATCGCGGCATGATAGATATGCTCGCGATTTTCGGTCATCAGCGCCTGGACGGTCAGCTCCTGGACGTTGATATTGGTGCGCATCAACGCCGTCAGCTGTGGCGGCAGGGCGCCGATATAGGTCGGCTGAATACCGGACGCATCGACGAGGCAGGGCACTTCGGCGGCGCAATTTTCCGGCAGCGAAGTGATGCAGCCATTGTTGCGGACATTGCCATAGATGACCGAGGGTTCGCCCGTCCAGACCGAGTTGATGATCGAGGAAGCGTATTCCTTCGACTGCTTGACCTCGATCGTATTGGCCGAGCGGTAGGTTTCCGCCTGGCCCTTCCAGCGCTCGATCTGCTCGATGCAGCGCTTCGGATATTCGTCGAGCGGGATGCCGAATTTCTCGATCAGGTCCTCGCGGCCTTCCTTGATGAAATAGGGCGTGTATTCGGCGAAATGCTCCGAGCTCTCTGTGACGAAATAGCCGAGGCGGGTCAGCATTTCATAGCGCACCTTGTTCGGGCAGCGCGGGTTCCAGCCCGGCTTCGGCGCCCTGCCCTCGCGGTAGCCGCGGACCAGATCTGGGTAGAGATCCCGGTAGGAGCCATCGGGCTGGCGATGCTCGAATTTCAGGTAGAAGGCCATGTGGTTGATGCCGGCCGAGCGGTAGCGGATTTCCTCGTAGGGGATATCGAGGTCATGGGCGAGCTCCATCGCCGTACCCTGCACGGAGTGGCAGAGGCCGACCTGCTTGATCGTGGGATACTTCTCCGAAATCGCCCAGGTATTGATCGCCATCGGGTTGACGTACTGCAGCATGATCGCCTCGGGGCAGACCGCGAGCATGTCCTCGCAGATCTTCCAGAGATGCGGCACGGTGCGCAACCCGCGCATGATGCCGCCGACGCCCAGCGTATCGGCGATCGTCTGGCGCAGCCCGTATTTCTTCGGCACTTCGAAATCGGTCACCGTGCAGGGCTCGTAGCCGCCGATCTGGAAGGCGACGACGACGAAATTGGCGCCGGCCAGCGCCTTGCGCTGATCCGAATAGGTCTCAGCCTTGGCGCTGACACCCAGCGTCGAAATCAACTTGTTGACGACGATGGCGCTTTCTTCGAGGCGCTGCGGATTGATGTCCATCAGCGCGATCGTGGCGCCCGACAGCGCCGGGCGCTGCAGGATGTCGCCGACGATGTTCTTCATGAAAACGGTGGAGCCAGCTCCGATGAACGTAATTCTGGGATTTGCCATATAAACCTCCGGCAGATGCAAATCAGGCTACCTCGAAAGCGGCTTTGACGAGCCGTTCGGTGTAGGCGGTCTTGGGATTGGTGAGAACTTCGTTGACGGGACCCTCTTCCATGATCTTGCCGTGCTGCATGACGATCACGCGATGGCAGAGGGCTCGCACGACCTTGAGATCGTGCGAAATGAACAGGTAGCTGAGACCGCGCTCGTCCTGCAGCTTGCGCAGCAGCTCGATGATCTGCGCCTGGACGGAAAGATCGAGCGCCGAGGTCGGCTCGTCGAGCAGGATGAATTCTGGTTCCAGGGCGATTGCACGGGCAATCGCGATACGCTGGCGCTGGCCGCCCGAGAACTCATGCGGGAAGCGCGACAGGATATTGCCTGGCATGCCCGCCGCCGAAAGCGCGTCACGCACACGGTCGAGACGCTCCGCCTTGGTGGCGCCGAGCCGGTTGACGACGAGCCCCTCCTCGATGATCTGGCCGATCGTCATGCGCGGATTGAGCGACGAGAACGGATCCTGGAAAACGATCTGCATGCGCGCGCGCAGCGGCCGCATTTCAGCGCGGGATTTGCCGTGGATCGGCTGTCGATCAAAGAAGATCTCGCCTGTATCGGGATCGTTGAGGCGCACCAGCGCCTGTCCGAAAGTCGTCTTTCCCGAGCCGGACTCGCCGACGAGGCCCAGCGTCTCGTGCCGGCGCAGCATCAGGTTGAGGCTGTCGACGGCGACCAGTTCCTTCAGCTCCGGCTTGAAGAAGCCGCCGTGGCGCATCATGAAGGAGACGCGCACGCCGCGGGCGTCGAGAATGATATCCGATCCCTCAGGCAGCGGATTGGCCTGTCCGCGCGGCTCCGAGGCCAGAAGATGCTTGGTATAGGGATGCTGCGGATTGGCAAAGAGCTGCTCGGTCGTGTTGTGCTCGCGCATTTCGCCGTGCTGCATCACATAGACGTAGTCGGAAAACTGGCGAACGACCGTCAGGTCGTGGGTGATGAGGATCACCGCCATCCGCAACTCTTTCTGGAGGTTGCGAATGAGGTTGAGGATCTGCGCCTGGACGGTGACGTCGAGCGCCGTCGTCGGCTCGTCGGCGATCAGCACATCGGGGTTGTTCGACAGCGCCATGGCGATCATCACGCGCTGGCGCTGGCCGCCGGAGAGCTGGTGCGGATACTGCTTCAGCCGCGCTTCCGGATCAGGAATCTGCACCTGCTTCAGGAGCTCCAGCGCCCTCGCCTCGGCCTGCTTGCGGCTGACCTTGTTGTGGACGCGGATCGCTTCGACGATCTGGCTGCCGATCGTATAGATCGGGTTCAGCGAGCTCATCGGCTCCTGGAAGATCATCGAGATCCGGTTGCCGCGCAGCTTGCGGCGCGCCGGCTCGGAAAATTTCAGGATATTCTTGCCTTCATACTCGACGGTCGATTTCGGCGAGGTCATGGCACGCTTCGACAAGAGCCCCATGACGGTACGCGCCGTCACCGACTTGCCGGAGCCGGATTCGCCGACGATGGCGATCGTCTCGCCGCGATAGAGCTGGAAGGAAATATCCTTCACCGCTTCGACGAGACCGTGCTCGACCTTGAAGTTCACGCCGATATTGCGGGCGTCGATGATCGGGCTTTCCTTGCGGCCGTCATGATCGTGACGGACGGGCGGAGCAAAGGAACTGACAAGAGCAAGAGCCATTTTCATCACCTCAATAGGGATCGACCGCATCGCGCAGACCGTCGCCCAGCGCATTGAAGGCGAAGACGGTGACGAGCACGAAGCCGACGGGGGCGAGAATCCACGGATAGGTCCCGATGACGGAGTAGTTCGCCGTATCCTGCAGCATCAGCCCCCAGGAGATCAGCGGCGGCTTCACGGCAAAGCCGAGGAAGCCAAGGAAGGATTCGAGCAGCACGACGCTCGGGATATGCAGCGTCACCGCCACGATCACATGGCTCATCACATTCGGCAGGATGTGCTGGAAGATGATGCGCCGGTCGGTCGCTCCGACAGCCATTGCGGCGCGCACATAGTCGATGCGCGCGAGCGCCAGCGTCTTGCCGCGCACCTCGCGTGACATCTGTGCCCAGCCGAGCGCTGACATGACGAAGATCACGAAGGCGAGGAAGATATTGGTCGGCGCGGTGATCGGGATCAGCGAGGTCAGCGCTAGGTAAAGCGGCAGTTGCGGGAAGGCGAGCACCAGTTCGACGAAGCGCTGCACCCAGACGTCGAACGCGCCGCCGAAATAGCCGGAGACCATGCCGACCGTCGTGCCGACGATGGTGACGATGAAGACGACGGTGAGCGCGATCATCAGCGAGATGCGCGAGCCGACGATGGCGCGGGAGAGCACGTCACGGCCGAACTTGTCGGTGCCGAGGAAATGCACCGGCTGGCCATCGACCGAGCCGAAGAAGTGGCGGTCGGCGGGGATCAGGCCGAGCAGCCTGTATTCCGCACCCTTGACGAAGAAGCCGAGCACCCGCGGATTGTCATAGTCTGGCCCGACGATCGGCTGGAAGGTGACGGGGTCGAGCTCCTCGGAATCGGCAAGCGCATAGACCCGCGGCCAGACGAGATTACCATCCTTGTCATGGATGCTCATGACCTGCGGCGGCGCAAAGCCGACATCGGTCGCCTTCGGATCGAGCGGCGCGAAGAAATCGGCAAAGATCGCCATGATCAGCAGCAGCCCGACGAGGATCAGCCCCATCATGCCGGTCCAGGAGCGGCGAAGGCGGCGCCAGACGAGAGCGAGATAGCTCTCGTTGCCATGAGCGGTCGCCTTGACGTTTTCTTCGTGCGGAGGCGGCGGAGAGGAATCGAATGCCAGCATCTCAGGCACCTCCATATTGGCGGACGCGCGGGTCGAGCATGGCAAGCAGCATGTCGGCGATGATGTTGCCGACGATCAGTGTGGCCGAGAGCACCAGCATGAAAGTGGCGGTGACATAGACGTCGCCGATCGCCATCGAGCCGACGATGGCCGGACCGACGGTCGGCAGGGCGAAGATGATCGCCGTCTCGATTTCGCCGGTCAGCATGTAGGGCAAGACGACGCCCTGATACATGACGAGTGGATGCAGCGCATTCGGAACCGCATGGCGCATGACGACGGCACTGCCCGAGAGACCCTTGGCACGGGCCGTCTCGACATATTGGGCATTCAGCGTATCCAGCAGATTGCCGCGCATGACGCGCATGTTGTAGGCGAGCCCGCCGAAGGTGGCGATCGCGACCACCGGCCAGACATGGCTGACGAGATCGACGAACTTCGCCCAGGACCACGGCGCCCCGCCATATTGCGGCGAGAAGAAGCTGCCGATTTCGCTGACATTGAACTGGAAGACCAGGAGATAGACGATGATCAGCGCCATGAGGAAGCGCGGCACCGTCATGCCCAGAAACGAGATGCCCGAGAGCAGGCTGTCGATCCAGGTGTACTGGCGCGTTGCCGCCCAGATGCCGAAGGTTATGCCGAGGATCGATGCAAAGATATGGCAGACCAGCGCCAGGGCCAGCGTGCGCGGCAGGCGCTCGCCGACGACATCGGCAACCGGCTTGTTGTAGAACATGCTGTAGCCGAAATCGCCTTCGGTGATGATGCCCTTCATCCAGTTGAAATACTGGACGACCATCGGCTTATCGAGGCCATGCTCGACGCGGTAGGCCTGCGCCTGTTCCTCGGCCTGCGCGAAGGACGCGCCACTCTGATTGATCAGCTGCGAGCGGATGTAATCGGCATAGTCGCCGGGTGGCGCCTGGATGATCGCGAAAGTCACCACGCTCAGAATGAAGAGGACGGGGATCGCCGAGGCGATGCGCATGAGCAGGAATCGTAGCATCGGACGGTTCGCTTCTCCTTGCCGCCAGTCGCTCGTCTAGTGCGGCCGGCTTGTTGATTATGCCCGGCCGCGCGCAGCACGCGCGGCCGGAAGCTCATTCGGTTGGGAGGGAGCTCTTAGTTGATCGGACCCTTGTCTCCGGGCTTGCCGGGCAGCTGTTCGGGGAACAGCTCGTATTTGCCCTGCTTGTCGGCAGCGACCCACAGACGCTCGCGGATGACGGAATCTTCAGCCCAGTTGAACATGAAGATCGGCGTACCCTGCGGGACGTTCGAGAAGCGCTTGTTGACGATCAGCGCGCCCGGATATTCCGTGAGGCCGACGGTGTCGACATGCTCGGTCGCGGTCTTCTGATACTGCTTCATCAGGTTGACGCGCTCGTCATTGTCCTGCGTGGTGCGGAACTTGTTGACGATATCGGCAAGCTCCTTTTCGTAGGGCAGGAGATCGAGCTGGTCGTCCTTGCCGGCGCGGTGATGCCAGCTGGTGCGCGGACCGACGGCTGCGAGCTGTTCGGTATTCTGCACCACGGATGCGAGTTCCGTCGCGTTGCGCTGGATCAGCCAATCGAACTGGCCGGCATAGTGGGCATTATCGCGCTTGGGACCATCGAGCGCATTGATGATGACCTTGATGCCGAGCTTTTCCATCTGGCCGACGACGCCTTCTGCAAGGCTCTTGTCGGTGGCATAGCCGTTGTTGACGAGCAGCACGACCTCGACATCCTTGCCGCCGGCGGTACCGGCCGGGAAGTTCACGAAGCCATCACCGTCGGTATCCTTGAGGCCGACCTTGGCGAGCAGCGCCTTGGCGCCTGCCAGATCAAAGGGATAGTAGACCGTTGAGTTGCGATCGTAGAAGCTCGTGCCCGAAGACAGGCCACCCGGATAGATCGCCGTGAACGGACCCTTGACGAGGGAGTCGCCGATCGCCTTGCGGTCAACCGCCATGGTGACGGCCTTGCGGAAGTCCTCGTTGCGGTTGAGGTTGCGGATCGCCTCGCCGCGCTCGTCCGGGTCACCCCAGCCGTTGGCGGACAGGTTCATGCGCATGTTGTAGCCGATCAGGCGCGGGCCGAAGGCGAGACGCGCCGGAGCGGTCTTTTCGGCAGCGCGCTTCAGCGACGCCACGAAGTTTTCCGGCTGTTCGAGGTTCGAGAAGTCGCCGGAGCCGGCAACGGCCTGAACGTCGCGGTCTGCCCAGGTCGAGAGCTTGTAGTGCAGCTCGTTGAGATAAGGCAGCTGGTTGCCCTTCTCGTCGACCTTCCAGTAGTAGGGGTTGCGGCGCATGACGATGATATCGTCAGGACGATATTCGACCGGCACCCAGGCACCCATGACCGGCATGTTCATAAATTCCGGCGGGAAGGCGTTCTTGAACTGGTCGTAGGTGTTCTTCGAATATTTCGGATGCTGCGGCTTCAGGATATGAGATGGACCCGGGCAGAAGTTCGGGTAGGCCATCGTATAGAGATACTGCTTCGGGAAGGCATCCTTGAAGGTCCACTCGACCGTGTAGTCATCGATCTTCTTGAGCGTCGTTCCCTCGCCGAAGGCCTCAGGCGATGCGCCGCCGCCGAGCGGCGAAACGTTCGGGTCGATGACTTCGTCTTCCCAGTAGAACATGATGTCGTCGGCGTTGAACGGCGCGCCGTCAGACCATTTCGCACCTTCGATCAGATGCATGGTCAGCTTGTGACCGTCGGCAGACCATTCCCAGCCCTTGGCGAGGTTCGGAAGCGGCTCGGTGTCCTTGGCTTCGACCTGGAAGAGCGGCGCGGTGCGCGTCAGGCATTCGGAGAGGCCGATATCGATGCCGCCCCAGCCCTGCGTCTGGCCGGCACCATAGTTCCAGCCTTCCGGACGGCCGCCGATGACGTGACGCATCGTGTCGCCATAGACGCCGATACCGTCAGGCATGTTGCCGGTCTTGAAAACCAGCGGCTCCTTGGGAAGGCGGTCCTTGACCGGCGGCAGCTTGCCGGTGTCGACGAAATTCTTCTTCACCCAATCGGGCTCGTTATACGAAGGAAGCGCCTTGAACTCCTCAATGGAGTCGCGGGACACATATTTGATCTTGCCTTCCGCCGGAAACTGCGGTGGCGCAGGCGGCGTTGTCGGCTCGGAAGCGTAGGCATTCAAGGCAGCAACTGAAACGCCGAGCGCCAGCCCTGCCAGGATGCCGATCTTGCGGAAATTCGTCATCGTCTCTCCCTCTTGTTCCGGAGCGCTTGCACGCGTCTCCGCTTCTCCTCAAAAAATGATGAAGCAAGCCTTGGCGCGGCGGCCTTCCTCCCGAAGAACCGCCGCGGCTTGCCTCGCCGGAAAATCAGACCGCCTGCTTCAGCGCCGCCTTTTCGGCGCGAAGCTCTTCGATCGAGCGGACGTTGCGGCGGGCAGCACCGGCCCATTCCTTCGTCTTGACCTTGGAATTCGCCAGGCGCTCCTTGGCGGCGGGAACGGCGTCGGCATATTGCGGCAGCCAGCGCGCCTGGGCGACGACCATTTCGTCCACCATCTGCCAGACTTCTTCCGGCGTCGAGACCGCACCGACCAGCGGGTCGTGCAGCACGGCGAGCTTCAGCAGATCGATATCGCCGGAGATTGCCGCGTGAACCGACATGCGCTGGACGTTGATCGACGCCATGCAGGTTGCCGCACAAGCTTCCGGAATGGTGATGCCGGAGACCATGTTGATGCCGAAGCGGTCGACAAAGCCGGGCGACTCGATGATGGCGTCCGACGGCAGGTTGGTGATCACGCCGTTGTTCTTGACGTTGAAGTGACCGCGATAGACCCGACCGGTTTCCAGCGCTTCCAGAATGTGGCTCGCATGCTCGTTGGAGCGCTTGGCCGGATCGATCGGCTTTTCGGCCGATGCGAGGAATTGCGGGAATTCGGTTTCGAACCAGTTGCGGGTTTCGGTCGAGTGGCGCAGATAGCCGCCGGTCTCGCCATGGATCCAGTCCGACATGTCGATCCACTTGGTGATCTCGTCAGGACGCTTGCGATACCAGGGCAGGTATTCCGAGAGGTGACCATTGCTCTCCGTCGAATAGACACCGAAGCGCTTCAGGACGTCGATGCGCAGCTTTTCCTGCTGCGAGAAGACAGGATGCGCCTCAAAGGCGGCAACCAGCTCGTCCTTGCCGATCTTGCGTCCGTTGAGCTTCAGATCGATGAACCAGGTCTGGTGATTGATGCCCGAGCAGATGTAGTCGAGCTCGCTCTGCGACTTGGCGCCGAGCACTTCGGCGATCTGCTCGGCTCCATGCTGGACGCCGTGGCAGAGACCGACCGTATCGACCTTGCCGTACTCGATCGCAGCCCAGGTGTTCATCGCCATCGGGTTTGCGTAGTTGAGGAATTTTGCACCGGGTTCGGCGAGCTCTCGGATATCCTTGCAGAAGTCGAGAATGACCGGGATGTTGCGCTGGCCATAGAGAATGCCGCCGGCGCAGATCGTATCGCCGACGCACTGGTCGATACCGTATTTCAGCGGGATCCTGATGTCGTCGGCATAGGCTTCGAGGCCGCCGACGCGCACGCAGCTGATGATGTAGCGCGCACCCGCAATCGCTTCGCGGCGGTTGGTCGTCGCCGTCACCTTGGTCGGCAGCTTGTTGGATTCGACGATCTTGTCGAGGATCGCCTTGATCATCTGCAGGTTATGCTCGCTGAGATCGGTCAGCGCGAATTCGATGTCCTTGAATTCCGGAACGCACAGGATGTCCGTGAACAGCTTCTTGGTGAAGCCGACGCTGCCCGCCCCAATGATAGCGATTTTGAAACTCATGTCCTTCACCTCGGTCCGATCGAATGTTACGTAGAAAGAAGACAAAAGGGTACCAGGCCGCCTGCGGCGCAGGCGATCGAAAATCACTGGAAATGAAACCTGTATTCCTCCCGGCCGTTCGTCGAGCCGCGATCTCTTCCTCTTATGCGAGGGGATTATGCGTATATTCGATGAGGCGGCCAGAGAAGGATTATGCTTTCGAGGGTAATTTTGTGCTGCAGGATTTGATTGCCAACGGACAGTCGATGAGGACCGTTTCGCTGCCGCGCGGACGCCAGCGGCTGCACGCCATGCCGACCAGCGCCGGCTATGAAGTGCGCGAGAACGAGACCTACGATTGGGACGGCCGCAAGCGCGGCCAGACACCGTTTACGGTGCTGCAGCACACGATCAGCGGCAGCGGCCACCTGCGCTACCAGAACCGCAATTACAAGCTCCAGGGCGGCGACACGATGATGGTGCTGGTGCCGCACAATCACCGCTACTGGCTCGAAAAGGGCGAGCGCTGGGAGTATTTCTGGATCTCGATGAACGGTGACGAGACGCTGCGCATCCACAAGATGGTGATGGCGCTGTCCGGCCCGGTCCTCAAACTGCAGCCATCGACCATCGATCACCTCGCCGATTGCAGCCTGCGTCTCGTCAGGGGCGCCACGACCCCGGGCTCAGCCTCGGCGATCGCTTACGAGGCGGCGATGGCGCTCTATGACGACGTCTTCGGCTCACCATCATTCATGGCCGAGCAGAGCCTGATGCAGCCGGTCATCGACCACATCAACGCCAATCTGGAAAAACCGCTCCCGGTCAGCGAGCTTGCTGCCATCGTCGGCTTGAGCCGCGCCCACTTCTCCCGCAGCTTCGCCGACAGCGAAGGTGTGCCGCCCGCCGAATACGTGCTGCAGCAGCGCCTGCAGCGCGCAGCCAAGCTGCTGACCAAGGCGGATTTCCTGCCGGTCAAGGAAGTGTCGATCATGTGCGGCTTCGAGGACGCCAACTATTTCGCAAAAGTCTTCCGCCGCGTCTACGGCATCACGCCGACCGAATTCCGCACCACCGGCATGTATGCCAGCATCGGCCGCAGCCGGTAGGCGTCGGGACGGCCACGGCCGCCCCTCGCCCGCTTGTCAGATCGACCAGAGCGCGCCGCCGTCGCAGGCAACGGCCTGACCGGTGATATAGCCGGCCTTGTCGGAGGCGAGGAAGGTCGCGAGTGCCGCGAATTCCTCCGGACGGCCGATGCGGCCCATCGGGATCATCTTGCTGACCTTGTCGAGGTCGAGCTTGGCTTCGGCCAGCCGCTCGGTCATCGTGTAGCCGGGCATCAGCGCATTGACGGTGATGCCGCTTGCGGCGAATTCGCGGCTCAGCGTCTTGGTCAGGCCGTGAAGCCCGGCGCGCAACGCGTTGGAGATCGTAAAATTATTGATCGGCTCCTTTGCGGCGATCGAGGTGACCAGCAGGACGCGGCCCCAGTTGCGCTCGCGCATGCCCGGCAGTGCCGCGCCGATCGCGTCGGTGGCGCTGACGAACAGGCCCTCGAAGGCATTGCGCCAGTCGTCGCTGGCGATGTTCTCGAAGGGCATGGTCGGCGGACCGCCGGTGTTGACGACGAGAATATCGACCTTGCCGAGCGCCGCCACCGCCTGATCGACGACAGCGCGTCCGGCCGAGGGCTGGCGCAGGTCGGCCACGAACGGCGTCGCTCCGAGCCGCCCGGCGGCATCCTTCAGCCGCTCTTCGTCGCGGGCGCAGATCGCGACCTTGACGCCTTCCGCCGAAAGCTCCTTGGCGATCGCAAAGCCAAGCCCTTTCGAAGCGCCCATCACGAGCGCCGTTTTACCGTTCAAGCCAAGATCCATGGCAGCCTCTTCTTCAAATCGTTCTTCGTCTCAAAAATCAGGAACCGCTGACCTCGACGCTGCCGATGCCGGAGACATCGAAGCGGTAGGTGAAAGGCCCGGTCGGAAAGCGCGTGGTGACGATGCTGCCGGTCATGACGATGTCGCCCTTGCGCAGCATCCGCCCGGATGCCGCCAGATGGTTCGCAAGCCAGGCAAGCGGCACGTAGGGATGACCGAGAACATCGGCGCCCAGCCCGCGGGCAAATTCGCTACCGTCGAGATAGGCAACACCCGTCGCCTCCTCCATCTTCGCCGGCGGCGGCGTGAAGGCGCCGAGCACGACGCCGGCATTCCAGGAATTGTCGGCGATCAGCGTGCCGCAATGGAGAACGCTGTAATCGGCATGCCGGTCGTCGACGATCTCGATCGCTGCTGCGACCGCATCGACGGCGGCCCCCGCCGTTTCCGGCGTGAACGGCACGTCTGACGGCAAGAGGTCCTGGCCGAGCCGGACGCAGATCTCGAATTCGAGGCCGAGGCGGTGATAGTCGGCATGCGCCAGATGCGCGCCGGTGAAGGCGACGCGGCGCTTGAAGATCGTGCCGTGGATCGGCTGGTCGATACCGCACATGTCCTGCATGCGCTTCGAGGTCAGGCCGATCTTGTAGCCGGCGGTCTCGTCGCCGTCGCGGATCGCGGCGATATACTTTTCCTGCACATTATAGGCGTCGGCGAGGTCGTTGATGCCCTCAAGCCGGTGAAAATTCGTGCCGCTGCGATGCTCGGCAACCAGCGTGCCGGCGAGTTCGGCGCTCTTGTCGGTCAAATCTCATCCTCCCGTTTTTCTCCTCCCATAGATGTTTCGCAGCGCGCTGAACAGCCACATTGATCCGAACAGCCACCGTGAAATGTCTTCCAGGATGCCCGGGCGGAGCGAAACATCCTGGAAGACGACCGGCCCGGTGTCCGGTTGCCGGGCCGATGGGCTTTAATCGGAGAGATCGACCGTATCGAACTGGAAGGCGCCGAGCGGGCTCTGGACGAAACCGACCACATTCTTGCGCATCGGCACGACGGCGAGCGAATGGTCCAGCGTGTCCCAGGGCGCTTCGCGCTTGAAGAGGGCTTGCGCCTCCTCATAGAGCTTGGTGCGGGCGGTGGTGTCGGTGGTTTCCTTCGCCTTGATCACCAGCGCATCGAAGTCCTTGTTGCACCACTGCGCCCAGTTATTGCCGCCGACGGCATCGCAGCTCAGCATTGCACCCAAGAAATTGTCCGGGTCGCCATTGTCGCCGGTCCAGCCGAGGATGACGGCGCCGTCGCGATCCTTCGCCTTGACCCGCTTAAGATACTCGGCCCATTCGTAGGTGACGATCTCCGTCTTGACGCCGATGGCAGCGAGGTCCGACTGCATCAGCTCGGCTGCGCGCCGCGCGTTCAGCATGTAGGGCCGCGAGACCGGCATCGCCCAGATCTTCATCGACAGATCCTTGACGCCGGCGGCATCGAGCGCCGCCTTTGCCGCCTTGGGATCATAGGGATCGTCCTTGATGGCGTTGTTATAGGACCACATGCCCGGCGGGATCGGGTTCTTGGCGACCGTCGCCGCCCCCTGGAACACCGCATCGACGATCGCCTGCTTGTTGATCGCCATGTTGAGCGCCCGGCGGACCTCCGGCTTGTCGAACGGCGCCTGCATCGTGTTGTAGGCGAGGAAGGAGACATTCAAGCCGGCGAGCTCGGAGACCTTGAGATCGGGATTGGCCTTCATCGCCGCGACATCGACCGAGTTCGGATAGGACATCAGATTGCATTCGCCTGCGGTCAGCCGCTGGTAGCGCTGCGTGGCATCGGGCGTGATGGCAAAGACCAGATCGTCGATCTTCGGCTTGCCCGCCCAATATCCGGCATTGGCCTTGTAGCGGATGACGGCATCCTGCTGGTAGCTGACGAGGCCGAAGGGACCGGTGCCGACGGGCAGCTGGTTCATCTGCGCCATCTTGCCATCGGCCTGCAGCTTGTCGGCATATTCCTTCGACAGGATCGAGGCGAAAGGCGTGGCGATATTGGCGATGAAGGGCGCTTCCTTGCGCTTCAGGACAAAGCGCACCGTCATGTCGTCGACCTTGTCGATCGACTGGATGAGATCGCCCATCCCCAGCGCGTCGAAATATTCCCAGGTGGCGGCGCCGGTATATTGATGCCAGGGATTGTCGGCCTTCCACTGGCGCACGAAGGAGAAGATCACGTCGTCGGCATTCATGTCGCGTGTCGGCGTGAAATAGTCCGTCGTCTGGAACTTCACGTTCGGGCGCAGCTTGAACGTATATTGCAGCCCGTCGTCCGACACCTGATAGCTCTCGGCGAGAGCCGGAATGACCTCGGTCGTTCCCTTCTTGAACTCGACGAGCCTGTCAAAGATCGTTTGCCCGACGGCGTCGTAGGTGGTGCCGCTGGTGCTCAGCGCCGGATCGAAGCCGGAGGGCGAGGCCTCCGAACAGTAGACGAAGGTTTTTGCGCTCGCACTCGTGGCCCAAGCCGGCGCGAGCACAATCGCTGCGGCCAAGGCTATTTTCTGAAACATCGAAGTCTCCCAGTCGTCAGTGAGTTGGGTTTTATTATCCACTGCCTGCTTCCGGCATGATCCAGGCCCGGCTTTGCCTGGTCACGCCGGCTTCCCGCTTTATGCTTGTTGCCGGACAGGCTCCGCCCCCGGAGCCTGCAGTCTCTCAGAGGTCGTCGACGACGGCCGCGAGCGCTTCCAGAGAAGCCGCCCCGAACAGCCGCGAGCGCCGCGGCGACCAGCCGTTCCGCTCGTCGGGATGGAAGATGTCGTCGAGGAAGGGCAGCTCAATGATGAAGGAGACGCAGCCGAAGGTTTCCGCCGTCCAGGAGATCGCCATGGCGAGCGGATCGGTGCCGGGCGCATGGTCGTAGTTCGGCTTCGGCAGGTCGGGCGTGTAGTTCGGCGAGGCGACCAGCAAGGCATCCTCGAAACGCTTCAAGAGGGTCGCCTGCTTGTTCGACCAGGACGGCACGCCGACTGGCCTTACCGGCCAGGGATGATGATTGCTCTCGTCGCCATGGATGTCGTAGCAGAAATGCACGCCGGTCTGGCGCATCCGCTCGCGCACGAACCAGGTCTCCGGGCTTTCCTCGACTGTCGTCGTGCTCCAGGAACGATTGAGATCGACGAAGCCCGCATTATAGCGATGGAAGCCCTTGATGCTGCCATCGGGATTCATGGTCGGAACCACGTAGAAGACGGCGCGCTCAAGCAGCGACTGCGACAAGGGGTCGGCGGCATCGATCAGCCGGTCGAGAAGCGCCTCGGCGGCAAACTCGGTCATCGACTCGCCGGGATGCTGGCGCGCCAGCACCCAGCAGGATTTCTTGCCCGGGCCGGGCTTGCCGACGGTGACGAGATCGATGCTGCGCCCCTCGAGCGTCTTGCCGAGGCTCTCGACCTTTGCCAGCGGGCTCGCCGCGCAGCGTTCGATCAGCGAGAAGCGTTCCGTCTCGGTATAGGGCGCATGATAGGCGTAGGAGACGCGGTCCTGCTCCGGCCGGTGGCTCCATTTCAATGAGGAGCCGTCGAATGTCGCGGGAATACGGAACCAGTCCTTGCGGTCATAGGAGGCGACGATCCGGTAGTCCTTGAAGCCGCGCGACCAGCGGCTCTTGCCGGCATCCTCCAGTGTATAGTGACAGTCCCTGCCCTTTGCGCCGGTGGCGGCGAAATAGAAGCCCATGAACTCGTCGGATCCTTCGCGGTCGGGAAGGATCGCCAGCCGCATCGCCGCCCAATCGCTTTCGTCGATGACCTTGATGCGCCCGGAATCGAAATTACTGCTGATTTTACTCATCGCTCAACACTACTCCGCAGTTGCCGTGACTTGCCGGCCGACCTGTTCTGCGAAGCGGGCGACCGGATGCTGGTGTTAGCCCATCATGTCTTCGACCGGTTCCTCTCGCGCGGCGCCGGTCTGATCGAGGTGATCCCGGCCTCGCTGGTCAGGGCCTCGTAGCGGGCCGAGATGACGGAGGTCAGTGTCTGGAGGTGGCGTTCAAAATAGGCCTCCTCCTTGTGGAACAGCCGCTCCAGGCTGAGGCCGCGGATTGCGATGAGCGTGAATTCCAGGAGTTCGAAGATCTCCCTCTTGTTCTTGCCCATGTCGACATGCTCTTCGAGCCAGCGGTAGCGGACTTCGCGGATCGCTTCCATGCGGTCCGAAACGGTGCTCGGCCGTACCTCGGCCTCGGCGCGCGTGCCGATCAGGATCTCCCAGATCGCCCAATATTCGGGATCGCCGTAGACGCCCCAGAAATAGCGCACCAGCTTGCCGACATTCAGCCGCCCGTGGGCTGCGAGGTTCTTCTGCTTGGTAAAGTCGTCGAGCACCCGTTCGGCCAGGTGATCATAGACGGTGAACAGCAGTTCGAACTTGGTCGGGAAATGGTGGTGCAGCGCACCGGTCGTCAGCCCCGCCTCCTTGGCGACGTTGGCGGTCGTCAATCCCGAGAAGCCGATCTTGTGCAGCAGCGTCGTTGCCGCGCGGATCAGCTGGACCCGCGTCTCCGCGCTGCGGTCTGCCTGGGTACGTCTGACTTGGCGGGACTGATCGGTCATGAGGCGATATAAATACATATCAGTCGGAATGTAAATACATACTAGTCGGAATGTAAGTTGAACTTTCAAGACCGCCGGGACAACCGGAAATCACCGGGGCAGCAGACCGAAGCGGGCGCCCGCCCGCTGGCACACGTCCCTTCGATCAAGAGCCTTAATGAGGATGGGCGAGGAAAGAGCCCTAGCTCCGCCAGGCCGAGCCTAGCGGCAGCCTTCAGACCGGCATGTGCGAATGCCCAGGCTCAGAAATAGATCGACATCAGCAGGTCCTGGTCGAAATCGCCGAAACCCTTGCCGAAGATGTTCATGCCGCCGGGATTGTCGGCCTTCTCGTCGATGCCGATGCGGAAGCGGATCGAGTGGTGGTCGGCGATGCCGAGCGAGGCGATGGTCTGGGTCGAGACCATGGCGCCGTCGATCCAGGTACCGGTCTCGTCGATCGTCCAGGTTTTCAGCTTGCCATATTGCGAACCCGAGAGCTTCCACCAGGCAGGCGAATACATGCCGCGGCGGTCGCCGAAATCGCCCGGCGAGGTCCAGTGACCGGCCTTGATGCCGTTGATCCAGATCGAAATATCGGATGGCCAGTTGGCATTGGTCGCCGGCGTTTCCGAGCTGAGTTCGGCGGAGAATTCGACCTTGCGGATCTTCTTGCCGGACACCTTGGCATTGTTCGGGAACTTGTATTCGACATAGCCGCGGGTGAACCACAGCAAGGCCGCCTGCATGCGCTGCGGGTCGAGGAAGACCTCCTGCACATCGAGCATACCGATGACATTGTTGACGGAACAGAGGCCGCAGGGCGCGCCCACCTCGAACTCGGTAAATAGGCCGATCGGCATGCTGACGGTGACGACGTCTTCGCTCGCCTTGGTGCCGCTGCTGTCGAAGCGGATCAGGATCTCGTCATAGATGCTGGAGCAGACTTTCTGGTTGCCCTTCGTCGCCTTCATCGTCTGGGTCTGGATGAGCCCCGCCTGCTCGAGCGACTTCAAATTCGTCGCCGTCGTCGACTGCGGCAAGCCCATCTGTGCCGCGATGTCGTTGACATTCAGCGGCCCCTTCTGGCGCAGCAGGTTGAGGATTTCGATGCGCGTCGGAGAACCGAGTGCCTGGACGACATCGGCGTCCCTCATCGGATCAACGGTTAGAAGCTTCGTCTCCATATTATAATACTGGTTCTCCAGTCTTTCTTGTTGGTTTCAGCTGATATCATGGGCGCATGCACTGTGTCGCTGCTCAAATTTTACTAGGGGCCGGTCCGCGCCTCGGGAGAACTCTCGCGGACCGGCAGGGGCCTTCTCACCTCGGCCCGGAAGCAAAGTCTCATGCACGTCACCCCTTGATACCGGACGACAGCATCAGCGCCTGCGTCACCCGCTTCTGGAACAGCAGATAGGCAACCGCCACCGGCATCGCAGCCAGAATGGCGACCGCCATGTCGCGCGCATATTTGACGCCGAAGGCATCGCGGGTCTGCGTGATGCCGACCGTGATCGTCATCATGTCGTCCGAGTTGGTGACGAGGAACGGCCAGAGGAAGGCATTCCAGGCCATGATGTAGGTGATGATCGCCAGCGCCGTGGTGATCCCCCAGTTCAGGGGCAGATAGAGCTTGAAGAGGATCTGGAACTCGCCGCAGCCATCGAGCTTGGCCGCTTCGCGCAGCTCCTTCGGCACGGAATCGAAGAACTGCTTGTAGACGATGACGACGACGGGGACGATCAGCTGCGGCAGGATGATGCCGCCCCAGGTGTTGATCAGGTTCAGCTTGTGCATCAGCACGAACTGCGAAATCACCAGCGCCTGCGACGGCACCATGAAGCTCGCCAGGATGATGCCGTAAAGCAGCTTGCGGCCGGGAAAGACGATCTGCGACAGCGCATAGGCGCACATGACGCTGATCAGGATGACGACGATGGTCACCGTGACCGAGGTCACGATCGAATTCAGATACCAGGTCGAGAGCTTGGTCTCGAACAGCGCGTAATAATAGCCCGAGAAGTTGAGGACGTCGGGGATGAAGGTCGTCTTTGCCACCACCTCCTGCTCCGGCTTGATCGAGGTGATGACCGCCCAATAGATCGGGAAGGCCCACATGCAGGCGATCAGGAGCGTCAGGACGAGAAGCAGCGCGTTGCCGATTGTCTTGCCGGGCATCTCAGCGCTCCCTTACACGCAGCAGCTGGTACTGCAGCACCGACACGACGACGATGATCATGAACAGGATCACCGCGACGGCCGAGCCCGTGCCGCCATGGTTCGAGCGGAAGGCTTCGCGATAGACGAGCTGCAAGAGCACATAGGTCGAGTTGAATGGCCCGCCCTCGGTCAGCAGGTAGACCTGGTCGAAGATCTTCAGCTGCAGGATCAGCTGCAGCGTCAGCACGAGTGCCGTGACCGGCCAGATCAGCGGCCAGGTGATGCGCTTGAAGCACTGCCAGCGCGTCGCGCCGTCGAGCATCGCCGCCTCGTAATAATCGTTCGGGATGTTGCGGAGACCGGCGATGAAGAGCAGCAGGTTGAAGCCGTTGGTCCACCAGACGGTGACCAGCGCCACCATCGGCATGGCCCAGATTGGATCGCGAAAGACGCTGACGCGCTTGCCGGTCGCTGCCTCGATGACGAATTGCGCGACGCCGAACTGCTGGTCGAGAACCCACTTCCAGATCTGCGTGACGACGGAAACGGGAAGGATATAGGGGATGAAGAAGAGCACCAGCACCAGGCTCTGCACCCAGCCCTTGAGCCGCACGACCATCAATGCCAGTCCGAGGCCGATCAACGTGTTCGGGATTACCGTCAGCACGACGAAATAGCCGGTATTCCAGGCGGACGTATAGAAGAGCTTCTGGTGGAAGAGCTTCACGTAATTGTCGAAGCCCACCCACTGACCCTCGCCGACCAGCGGCGCGTCCGTGAAGCTCAGCTCAAACATCTTGTAGACTGGATAGGCAAAGACGGTCGCATAGGCGATCAGGAACGGCGCGATCATGGCGATCGCCGTCAGCGTCTTGCGTCTCTTCTCGGTATTGACCACAGATCATCTCCCACGGCGGAAGTGCTGGCCGGGGGAGACCCCGGCCAGCCGCTCGTTACTTCTGGCTTTCCAGCTCTTCGCGCATCTGATCGATCGCGTCGGCCGGATCGAGCTGGCCGTTGAGGGCAGGAACCACGAAGTTCTGGGTTGCCTCGTAGATCGGGCCGGCAACGCCCGCGAGCTTGGAAACCGGGTCGAAGACGGCAGTATCGGCGAGCTTCGCATAGGTGGCGTTCGGCTGCATGCCCTTGAACTCCTGGCTGTCGGTCACCGGCTTGTAGGCAGGGATGTGACCGGCGCTGGCCCAGGAGATGCTGTGCTCGTTCATCCAGGCGATGATCTGCAGCACGGCCTTCAGCTTTTCAGGGGAGATCGGCTTGCTCTCGCTGTTCGGCACGGCGAAGGAATGGGAGTCGGCCCAGGTGGCCTGCGTGCCCATCAGGTTCGGGATTTCGATCGCGCCCCATTCGAAGCCGAGTTCGCCCTTCTTGGCGAGGTCAGCCATGGTCGGCACTTCCCAGACGCCGTTGACGTGCATCGCAGCCTTGCCCGAGGTGAAGAGCGCGATGGAGGCTTCATAGGAGATCAGCTTCGGCGAATAGCCGGTCGAAACCCAGTTCGCCATGGTCTGCAGCGCCTTGACGCCGGCATCCCCCGGAAGGATCTGGTCGCCGTCCATGAACTTGGCGCCCTGCTGGGCGATCAGCGTATAGAAGACGCGCCACATCGAGCCGCCTTCATCGGTATGCAGCGACAGCGGATATTCGACCTTACCGGTTGCCTTGATCTTCTCGAGCGCGGCATTGAAATTGTCGAGGCCGTCGAGACCCTTCGGCAGGCCGTCGTCACCGAGGAGACCGGCTTCCTTCAGGATGTTCTTGTTGTAATAGAGAACGATCGAGTGGACGTCGAAGGGAATGCCGTAGACCTTGTTGTCGAAGGTCGCCTGCTTCCAGGCCGCATCGACATAGTTTTCCTTCTTGATGCCGGCGGATGCCAGTTCCTCATCGCTGAAGGGGCGCAGGATGCCGGTCGGAACGGCCAGCGGATAGCGCGACATGTGATAGGTCATGATATCGGGCTGCTGGCCGACGGCAGCTGCCGTCTGCACCTTGGTATAGAAGGGCACGCCCCATTCCAGCGTCGTGGCGTTGATCTTGATATCGGGGTGGGTGTCGTTGAATTCCTTGATCAGCGCCTTCATGCGAACTCCGTCGCCGCCGCTAAGGAAGTCCCACCAGGTAACGTCTGTCTGCGCGAATGCGGCCGCCGAGGGCAGCAATGCAATGGCCGCCGAAACGGCGAGTTTTACTAGCTTTCTCACGTTTGTTCCTCCTCTTAAACATGGGTTACGGGTCACCCCGGGTCGCGGGATGGCGCTTTCCGCGCGCCTCCTCCAAGGGTTGCGGATCACATTTCTGCAGTCATGCTCCGGCCGCCGATCCCCTCGGCAGCCATCCGTCAGCTGAGCCTTCTGCCTTCGGCATCGAACGCGAGCATTTCAGGCACTCTCAGCGAGAGGCTGATCTTCTCCTTCGGCTGAGGCCTGCTTTCGCGGCACTCGACCGTCATTTCCGCACCGGTTGCCGTCAGCACATGCAGATAGCCGGTGCCGCCGAGCTCCTCGGTAAATTCAGCCGTCACCGGCAGCGTCACGCCACCCTCTCCGGCGCCAAGGCCGATATGTTCAGGGCGAACGCCGACATGGACAGGCGCGCCGTTTTCGACCGGCGCCCGCGTCGGCAGGTCGAAGGGCTGGCCAGGTGCATCGTCGAGTTCGATACGGGCCGAACCCTGCCCGGCCGCGACGACCTTGCCCTTCAGGAAATTCATGCCCGGCGAGCCGATGAAGCCGGCCACGAACATGTTCTGCGGATCGCGGTAGAGATCGAGCGGCGCGCCGACCTGCTGGACGACGCCGTCTTTCAGCACGACGATCTTGTCGGCCAGCGTCATCGCCTCGACCTGGTCATGGGTGACATAGACCATCGTCGCGCCGATCTGCCGGTGCAGGCGGGCAATCTCCATGCGCATCTTGACGCGCAGTTCGGCATCGAGATTGGAGAGCGGTTCGTCGAACAGGAAGACGCGAGGTTCGCGCACGATGGCACGGCCGATCGCCACACGCTGGCGCTGGCCGCCGGAGAGCTGGCTTGGCTTGTGCTGCAGATAGTCGGTCAACCGCAGGATATCGGCCGCAGCCTTCACCTTCTGCTGGATCTCCGCTTTCGGCCGCTTGGCGATCGACAGGCTGAAGGCCATGTTCTCGAAGACCGAGAGATGCGGGTAGAGCGCGTAGGACTGGAAGACCATCGCCACGCCGCGCTTCGACGCCTCGCGATGCGTGACGTCCTCGTTCTCGATGCTGATCTGGCCGCCGCTCGTTTCCTCGAGCCCGGCGATCATTCTGAGAAGCGTCGACTTTCCGCAGCCGGACGGGCCGACGAAGACGGCGAACTCGCCCTGCTCGATCTCGATATCGACGCCGTGGATGACCTTGAAGGCTCCGAACGACTTGCTGACCTCGGTCAGTTTGATCCCAGACATATGTCCTCCCGGTTGGAACTCCCATCGGGGCAGCCTCCTCCGCTGCCCCGGTGGCAATCAGTTCACGCCGAAGCGACAGAGAGCAGGATGAAATGGTAGGACTTCGCCGGCAGCGAGCCGGTGAGCTTGCCCTCATCGGTGATCTGCAGCCCGGAACCCGCCTTGGGAACGATGCGGTTCTGGTCTTCGACCGAGTTGCGCGCCTTCAGATCATCGCCGGCCATCGTGTGATGCTGGAGGATCTTTGCGCCCTTGAAGCCCTGGAGATCGAGGTCGATATCCATCGCCTCGTCGAGGCTGCGGTTGATGGCGAAGACGGCGATCGTCTTGCCGTCCTCATGCAGAACCGCCGATAGATCGAGATAGGGAACGTCCTGCGCCACGTCGCAATCGTAAGTCGGGCCTGACGCAGAAACGGAGAGCGCGGTGCCGCGGCCATATTTCGAGGCGAACTGCAGCGGATAGTAGATCGACTGGCGCCATGCCGGGCCGCCGGCCTTGGTCAGGATCGGCGCAATGACGTTGACGAGCTGCGCCATGCAGGCGATCTTGACACGGTCGGAGCGGCGGATGAAGACGTTGATCAGCGATGCCACGAAGATCGCGTCCTCGAGATTGTAGAGTTCTTCGAGCAGTGGCGGAGCTTCAGGCCAATCCCAGTTCTTGTAGCGCTGGTCGTCTTCCTTGCGGTCGTGATACCAGACGTTCCATTCGTCGAAGCAGATCTTCACGTCGCGCTTCGAGCGCTTCTTCGCCTTGATGTAATCGATGACGCCGCCGATGGTGACGATGTAGCGGTCGAGCTCGATCGCCTTGGCATAGTAGTTAAGTGTGTCGTTTTCCTCGTTGCCGAAATACTTGTGCAGCGAGATGTAGTCCACGCTATCGTAGCTGGCATCGAGGACTGTTGCTTCCCATTCGGGATAGGACTTCATCTTGTCGTTGGACGAGCCGCAGACCACCGTTTCGAGCGTCTTGTCGAAATATTTGAAGGCCTTGGACACTTCGTTGGCGAGGTGTCCATATTCGGCTGCCGTCTTATGGCCGACCTGCCAGGGACCGTCGATCTCGTTGCCGAGGCACCAGATGCGGACATTGTGCGGATCCTTGTAGCCGTGCTTGGCGCGAAGGTCGCTCCAGTAGGTGCCGCCGGGATGATTGCAATATTCGAGGAAGTTGCGGGCATCGTTGAGGCCGCGCGAACCGAGGTTCATCGCCAGCATCATCTCGGTCTTGGCAAGCTTCGACCAGTCGGCGAATTCGTTGACGCCCATCTGGTTGGTTTCGCGGGTACGCCAGGCCAGATCGAGGCGTGTCGGGCGCTGGTCGCGCGGGCCGATGCCGTCTTCCCAGTGATAGGCCGAGACGAAATTGCCGCCCGGATAACGCACGATCGGCATATCGAGGTCGCGCACCATATCAAGAACATCGGTACGGAAACCGTCCTTATCAGCCTTTTCGTGACCCGGCTCATAAATACCGGTGTAGACGGCACGGCCCATATGCTCGAGAAATGAGCCATAGACGCGCTTGTCGACGTTCGAAATCGTGAATTCCCGGTTCAGGGTGGCTTTAGCCCGCATGCTTGGTGTTCCTCGTTTATTGAATTTGATTTTTTGCCACGCTATTCTGGGAGATTTTTTAAATCAAGCTTTTTGTTTTATATCAAAAAATCAGTTTTAATTGCCGTTCGAAAGCGATCTGCAGCTCCATTTCGGCCGACCAGCTGCCGCACGAAGCCGGTTGTATAATAACGTTTTCAGTATCGCTTAAATTGAGGCTTTCGTTACCAAGCTTTATCCATTTCGAATAGCGCATATTGCTGCGCGCCAAGGGCTATGCGAGGTTTCCCGCCTGACACCGTTCCCAATCAATGGCAGGACCAGATCCAGATGCGTCACCTCAACTGTTTGCGCCTCATCGCAGCAGTCGCCCTCGGCACCATTGCGGTCTCGAGCACTCCGGTCCTTGCGGAACAGCCCTCCCACCCATGGCCGCAGACGCAGAGCGACATTCCCGCAGACCCGGATGTGCGCTTCGGGGTTCTGCCGAACGGCATGCGCTATGCGATCATGCACAACGCCACCCCGCCCGGGCAGGCGGCTATACGCTTCCGCATCGGCTCGGGTTCGCTCGACGAGAACGACGACCAGCAGGGGCTGGCGCATTTTCTCGAGCACATGGCCTTCAAGGGCTCGGCCCATGTTCCCGAAGGCGAGATGATTCGCATCCTGCAGCGCAAGGGACTGGCCTTCGGCCCCGATACCAACGCCAATACCGCCTATGACGAAACGGTCTATTCGCTCGATCTGCCGGAGGTCGACAGCGACACGCTCTCGACCGGCCTGATGCTAATGCGGGAAACCGCCAGCGAACTGACGCTCGATGCCGGCGCCTTCGATCGCGAGCGCGGGGTGATCCTGTCGGAAGAACGGCTGCGGGACACGCCGCAATATCGCGCGGCGATCGGCATCACCAACATCCTGCTTGAGGGACAGCGCGCGGCTTCGCGCTCGCCGATCGGCAAGGTCGATATCATCAAGACGGCACCGGTCGATCACGTCCGCGATTATTATAATGCCAATTATCGTCCGGACCGGGCGGCCTTGATGGTCGTCGGCGACGTCGATCCGGCTGCGCTGGAGGTCGATATCCGCAAGCGTTTCGGCGACTGGCAGGCTCATGGTGCTCCGGCACCTGCACCTGATCTCGGCGCCCTGAAGCCGAAGGCGGAAAGCGTCGATCTCCTGACCATCCCGAGTGGCATGACGAGCGCCCAGATCGTCTGGACGCGTCCTTTCGATGCCGCCCCGGACACCTACGCCAAACGGCGCCAGCAGATGGTGGAAGATCTTGGTCTTTCCGTGCTGCGGCGGCGCTTCTCGACGATCGCCAGCAAGCCCAACGCGCCCTTTACCGGCGCCAATGCCGGCTCGCAGGACATTCTGGAATCTGCCCACGCGGTGATGATCACCGCAAACAGCGATCCGGAAAAGTGGCAGGTTGCCCTAAGCAGCATCGAACAGGAGCAGCGCCGTCTCCTGCAGTTCGGCGTATCGCAGCAGGAGCTCGACCGCGAGGTCACCGAATATCGCGCCTACCTGCAATCAGCGGCCTCGGGTGCGGCGACGCGTACGAGCACCGATCTCGCCTCTTCGCTCGCCTACACTGTCGACAGCGACCAGGTCTTCACCTCACCGGCCGACGATCTCACGCTCTTCGAAAAGATGACGAAGGATATCAGCGCCAAGGAAGTCAACGACGCCCTGCCCACCACCTTTTCCGGCAACGGCCCGCAGGTCGTGCTGATGACGGCGGAGCCGCCGAAGGGCGGGACGGATGAGATCAAGAAGGCCTACGAAGCCTCTCGTGCGGTGACGGTCGCCGCCCCCGAAACTGCTGCAAATCTCGTCTGGCCCTATACCGATTTCGGCACGCCAAGCACGGTTGCCGAGCGGCGTGAGATCAGCGATCTCGACCTGACGATGGTGCGCTTTGCCAATGGCGTGCGCCTGACCGTCAAGCCCACCAAGCTGAGAGCCGACGAGGTTCTGGTGCGCGAGGATATCGGCTATGGCCGCAACAGCCTGCCGAAGGATCAGGCATCCGTGCTCTGGGCGTCGCCCGCCGTCGTCCTGTCGGGCGTGAAAGCCATGGATTACCCCGATATTCAGCGGGTACTGGCTGCCAACATGTTCAACATCGACTTCTCGGTGGAGGACGGTGCGTTCCGGTTCAACGGTCAGACGCGGACCACGGATCTCCTGATCCAGTTGCAGCTGATGACCGCCTATACGTCTGACCCGGCATACCGCCCGGAGGTCTTCGACCGCGTCAAGCAGGCCTATCTGAACGGGCTCAACCAATATGCCGCAACGCCCGGCGGCGTCATCAGCCGCGACTTTGCAGGATTGGTGCACGGCGGCGATCCACGCTGGACCTTCCCGGAACGAGCCGAGCTGGCCTCCTCGCAGCCGAGCGAATTCGAAAAACTCTTCAAGCCGGCGGTCACGACAGGGCCGATCAGCCTGACCGTGGTCGGCGACATCACAGCCGACGAAGCAATCGCCCTGACGGCGCGGACATTCGGCGCCCTACCCGCCCGCCCCGACAGCGCTCCGCATGACGAGACGGCGAGCTTCCCGGCAGCCCAGGCGGCGCCTGCGATCGGCACGCATACGGGACGCCCGGATAACGCCGCGGCGATCGTCGCTGCGCCTGTCGGCGACATGCTCTCCGATCTGCCGCGGTCCTTCACCGCAAATCTGACCTCGCAGGTCATCCAGAACCGGCTGATCGACCAGTTCCGCATCGCCGAAGGCGCGAGCTACAGCGTGCAGGCGGATGTCGACCTCTCCAAGGACATTCCGGGCTACGGCTATGCCTATATCTATGTCGACACCACGCCGGCGAAGCTCCCCCGCTTCTTCGAGCTCGTCGACCAGGTCTCGGCCGACTTGAAGGCAAAGGACATTTCGGACGACGAGCTCGCCCGGGCCCGGGCGCCGATCATCGAAACCCTGAAGCATCGCCAGCAGAGCAATGAATACTGGATCGAATATCTGCAGAACGCGCAGACGGATCCGCGTGGTCTCGATCGCGTGCGCGCCAATCTTACCGGCTACGACACGATCATGGCCAAGGACGTCCGCGCCTTCGCCAACGACTATCTCAAGCCGGAGAAATTCTGGAAGTTCGAGGTGCTGCCAGCGGCCGGCCAATAGCCGGCCGCACGGGGATCACAGCTTCAGCTCGGGATCCTGCCAGATGCGGAAGCCGCCCTTGAAGGCGTTTTCGTTGTCGCCGCGGCGGCAGTCCTCAGGCAGGTCCTTGATCTTGTCGACATTGCCGCCGCCGATGACGATGTAGTCGGGCTGCAGCGCCGCCTTCAGCCGGGCGGCGACATCGGCAACGGACTTGCGCCATTTCGCCTTGCCATGCGCCTCCAGCCCGCGCAGGCCGACATAGTCCTCGAAGGTCTGCTTCTTCTTGTAAGGCAGATGCGCTAACTCCATCGGCAGGCAGACCTTGTCGACGACCATGGCGGCACCCAGGCCGGTGCCGAGACCGAGAAACAGCATGCGCCCGCCCTCATAGCTGCCGATCGCCTGCATCAGCGCGTCGTTGACGAGCTTCAGCGGCTTGCCGAAGGCCTTTTCGAAATCATAGTCCTTCCAGCCGGGCGCCAGGTTATGCGGATCGAGCGACGGCCGGTTATTTTCGATCGGGCCGGGATAGCCCATGCCGATCACGTCGAATTCCAGCCCCTTCGCCATTTCCTTGACGGCCTTGACCATCTTGTCCGGCGACATGTCCGGACCCGAGACCATCGCCCGCTTTTCGCCACCGGTGCTGAGGAGCACTTTCACATGCGAACCACCGAGATCGATGGCGAGGACCGTCTTCTGTGTGTTGGAGCTATCGGCGGGGGCGTCCATGGGAAAATCCTGCTTTGAAATTTCGCGTTGATAGGCCGGGGAGGGAGGAATTAGGTGGTGACAGCGATCTGGAAATCCCTGCCCTCCCAGTCGTTTCGGCCGGTCCAGAAGATCGTGAAGGAGATGACCGATCCAACGGCGATACCATCCGTCGGGAGGTCGGCGATCCAGGTACCCATCGACGTGTCCCGCGCCGTCACATCATGTACCGTCTTCCAGCCATCCGCCGACCAGTGGACATAAGCGGGCTCGAACAGCTCGAAGCGTAGCAGGCGCCCGACCGAAATGGTGTCGTAGGTCGAGTTGGTGCGCCAGATCCACGGCGCCGGCGCGGGCTTGCCCTTGACGTAGCGCGCCAATGTCTGAGGCGGCATGTCGAAGACGGCGCCGTCCTTCAGCGAGCGCAACAGCTTGATATGCTCGGCATGCGCCCAGACGAGCGGCATCGCACTGCCCGAGGGGCGGCCGAGGAACAGCTCCTTGTCGGCAATGTCGGCCTCGTCCCAGATCTGCTCCGGCAGCAGCCCGCCGGGGCTCGCGGATGCTTCCAGCGTCGCCAGCAGCCTGGTGGCTTCTGCGGTCCGCCCGGCAGCTATCTCGAAATGCGCCCGCTCGCCGGTCAGCAGCGGCCAGAGACGGCCGATGCCGGCGCCGTCGAAGGGCGAGCCGTCCTCCTTCTCGCCGTAGCCATCCTCGTTGTAGCGATACCAGTAGGGACCGGCCGGAAGATCGCGCTTCAGTAGCGCATCGATCGCCTTCACCGTATTGACGATCCGCGGATCGTCCGCCGCCCGCAGGCCGAAACGGACGAGCGCCAGTGCATCCGGGCTGACGAGCAGACCGGATTCCAGCGTCATGTCCGCATTGGTGCGGTTCTTGATCGGTACCAGCGCCGGGGAGCGCTTGTGCCCTTCGCCGGTGAAGCTGCCGATCCGCATGTAGTAGCCGTGGATGCCGAGGCTTTTCGACAGCTCCGTCCCGGTCGCGTAGGTCCAGCTTTCGATCTGCTCGTTCCAGCTATCGGCGACTTCACGCAGGTAGCGCCCCACATCCGCCTTGCCGGAAGCATCCATGGCATCGGCGGCCGCAAGCAGCCCGGCGACCTCGACGGCAAGCGTGAAAGGCGAATAGCCGCCGTCCTCTTCCCACCGGTCCTGCTGGGTGCAGGGACCGTTCCGGACGATATAGCGGGCGGCAGCCCGGATCATCGCCGTGTAGCGGCCTGAATCGGCGGCGCTGATCACCTTTGCCCGCAGCAGCATATCGTAAAGCAGGATCGGGAAGGCGGTCTCGTCCATCTGGATGCCCTTCCAGTAGGGACGCCCGTCCAGCCAGGAATTCTGCACCCAGTGACCATCCGCCTCCTGCGTCGCCACGAGATAATCGAGGACGGCAAGCGCATCCTTCTTGGCACCGGCCGCCAGCAGCCCGCCCGCGGTCTCCACGAGATCGCGCGTCCAGACGAGATGATAGCCACCGAGATCGTCGTCACCTTTCGCCGAGCCCCAGGGGATCGACAGGCTGGCGATGATTGCGCCCGAGGCGTCGTCGCGATGGGTGGCGAGAACGCTGGTGCTGACACGGTAGCGGTTGAGCTCACGAGGATCATGCGGCTCGTCGAGCGGCAGAAGCTTGCCCTGCCATTCGCGCCAGCCTGATTTGAATGTCTTCAGCGCCGGTTCGATCCCCTGCTGCAGGCTGAGCAGCACGCGGAAGGCGGCTTCCTCGGGCTGCGTTCCGAAGCCGAGCGCAAGCAGGGCACGCCCACCCGTCGCCGACAGGTCGATCGTACCGCCAAGCGCGACATTGCCGTCCTCGGCGCGCTGATAGTCCCCGCGCAGACCTTGGCCTCGCGACAAAGTCTGCCACGCATCGGAAAAGCCGACGAAGCCAACCGAGCGCGCAAGCCACGGCACGGACGAGGCGACCGCCAACGAACGGCCGGTGCCATAGGCAAAGAGCATCGGATGCCCCTTGAAATCGTCGTACCAGCCAGTGTTGTTGGCGCCGCCATTGACGAGATGCGGCGAGACGATCGCGTGCAGCTGATAATCCTGGAGATCACCGACCAGCGCTTCGAAATGGATGTCCTGCAGCACGACTTCACGATCGGGATCGGCGAGGATCACCTTGGTGATCCGGTAACGGCCGTCTCTGGATGTGTTGGTCAGGCGAAAGGCGGGAACGCCGTCTTCAAGCGTCTCGACCAGATTATCGGCATCCCGCTTCTCTTCGGAGAAATAGTCCTTGGCTGTTACCACGAAGCCGAAATCGCGGATGCTCGCCTGGTCGAGACGCGGCGCGTAGACCTCGTTGAGGATGCCGTGGCTGGCGGTGAACCAGAGATTGCCCGCCTCCCCGGCAGCGCGCCCGACGGCGGTCTTATCGCTTGAGGTCCAGCGCGGCTCTATGCCCGGCGCGCCCGGAGGGGTGGATGGCTGCGACACTGACCTGATCCTCCGTCTTGGGCTTCGGCGCAGTGAAGATAGTGCGCGCGAGGCATCAGGAAAGCACCTGACGCGGAAGCTGTCGAGGAGAGAGTGATCGGGGATGCGGCCAGGGCGTCAAGGTGACGCGGCCGGCATCATCCGGCTGGAGCGAAATGGCTCATTGCGCCGGTGAAGGACTTCGCCAGCGGCGAGGCGTAGGAGCCGCGCTTGCTCGTCGAAAGACCGAGCGAGACCAGCGCTTCGGCCTGCTTGACCGCCGCCGCGACGCCATCGACGACGGGCACACCGTAATGCGCCTGGAGTTCCCGGGCGAGATCGGTCATGCCGGCGCAGCCGAGCACGATCGCCTCGGCGCCATCTTCGGCAAGCGCCCGCTCGATCTCGGCGCGCAGCTTGCCGATCGCGCCCGAGGCTTCGTTCTCCAGCTCAAGAACCGGGATATCCGAGGCGCGAACCTTGGCCCGGTCGCCCATGCCGTAGCGCCGGACCAGGTTGTCGATCAGCACGCGCGAGCGCTCCAGCGTCGTCACCACCGTGAAGCGCTGCGCCAGAAATCCGGCGGTCGCCACGGCGGATTCGCAGAGGCCGAGCACGGGCACGTCGCAGAAGCTGCGGGCGGCCTCCAGCCCGGTATCGTCGAAACAGGCGATGATGGCCGCATCGTAGCCGTCCGTCTGCCGCTCCTTCAACTCTGCCAGCAGGCCGGGGATCGCCAGGGCGCCGTCATAGTGCCCTTCGATGGACACCGGCCCCATGCGGGAGGTGGTGGCGATGATCTCTGTTCCGGATGCGGCGACCGCGCGGGCGGCAACCGCAGCCTTTTCGGTCATCGAGGCCGTGGTATTCGGATTGACCAGCAATATGCGCATCTTATTTGATCTTTGCCTGACGGCGGCCGAGCATCGTCATGATGCCGAGCGTGCCGAGGATGATGGTGAAGGAGAAGACCGTCGTGACCGTGCCAAGCGCATAGAGCACCGGCGTCGTGACGTTTGTGGTCATGCCGTAAATTTCGAGCGGCAGCGTGTTGTAGCTGCCTGAAGTCATAAGTGTGCGGGCGAATTCGTCGTAGGAAAGCGTGAAGCCGAACAGGCCGACGCCGATCAGGCTTGGCAGGATCATCGGCAGAACCACATGGCGGAAGGTCTGCCAGGAGCTGGCGCCAAGATCGCGCGCCGCCTCTTCGTAAGCCGGCGAAAAGCGGTTAAAGACGGCAAACATGATCAACACGCCGAAGGGCAGCGTCCAGGTGAGATGGGCGCCGAAAGCCGAAGAATACCAGGCGGGCGTCAGGCCGCTCTGCTGGAAGACGACGCCGATGCCGAGCGAGATGATGATCGAGGGCACGACGAGGCTCGCAACCGTTGCATAGAAGAGCACCGTCGCGCCGCGGAACTGGCGGCGGAAGGCAAGGCCCGCAAGCAGCGACACGGTGACGGTGACCGCCATGACCATGAGGCCAAGCGCGAAAGAGCGCTTGAACGAGGCGCCGAAATCGCCGACCGCCTGTTTCTCGAAGAGATTGGCGAACCAGTGCAGCGAGACGCCGTTCAGCGGGAAGGTCAGGCCGCCATCCGGTCCCTGAAAGGAGAGGATCAGAATCGCCGAGAGCGGGCCGTAGAGAAACAGCACGAAGACGATGAAGAATGCGGCCAGCAGATAGAATTCCAGGCTGCGCTTTTCGCGGGTCATCTCAAAGCTCCTTGCGGATGTCGACGACGCGCAGGATGGCGGCGACCATCAGCAGCACGACGATCAGCAGAACGACGGCATTGGCGGCGGCAGCCGGATATTGCAGCAGCGACATCTGGTTCTTCATCATCAGCGCCACCGAGGCGCTCTGGCCTCCAGACATGACCTGGACCGTTGAAAAATCGGCCATCACCAGCGTCACGACGAAGATGCTGCCGATCGCCATGCCGGGCTTTGCAAGCGGCAACACGACATTCCAGAGGATCTGCCAGCCGCTGGCGCCGGCATCGCGCGCCGCCTCGAACAGCGAGCGATCGATGCGCATCAGCGTGTTGAAGATCGGCGTCACCATGAACAGCGTGTAGAGATGGACCATGGCGAGCACCACGGCGAAATCCGAATAAAGCAGCCACTCGATCGGCTGCGGCACGATACCGGCAGAGACGAGGGCCGAGTTGACGAGGCCGTTGCGGCCGAGAACAGGGATCCAGGAGATCATGCGGATGATGTTCGAGGTCATGAAGGGGACGGTGCAGACGAGGAAGAGAATCATCTGCGTCGAGGTCTTGCGGATATGGAACGCCAGGAAATAGGCGACCCAGAAGCCGATGAACAGCGTCAGCGTCCAGACGATGACCATGAATTTCAGCGTGTTGAGATAGGTCTTCCAGGTGACCCAGGAACCGAGCGTATCGGTGTAGTTCATGGTCAGGAAGGCCGGGTAAAGACCGGCGAAATCGTAGTCCCAGAAACTGACGACGGCGATCATCGCGATCGGCAGCAGGAAGAAGAAGCCGAGAATGCCGATCAGCGGCAGCGCCTGCAGATAGGAGATCGCCGCGAGCGGCAGGCGGGCGCTGCTGCGTCGGACGCGCTCGAGCTTCTCGTGTGTCTCTGCTGAAGCGATCGTCGCCATTGCTGATCTCTTTTCCAGTTAGCATTGCACTCGGTGGCGCCCCCCTCTGCCCTGCCGGGCATCTCCCCCACCGGTGGGGAGATTGGCTGGGCGCGGCCGCTCGCTCCACCTTCGATGAGTGGCGAGAAGCGGGCCACTGGTCGATCTCCCCCCTTGTGGGGGAGATGCCCGGCAGGGCAGAGGGGGGTGCATCACGGCAAGACCTCCCTCCCCACAATGGGGAGGGGAAAGCCGCAATCACCTCAAGCCGCGATGAACTCGTTCCAGCGGCGAACCATGTAGCGGTCCTCGTCCATGACGGAGTTCCAGCAGGCGACATGGCCCATGCGCTCTTCGAAGGAGCCGCCGTCGCGGACTGCACCGGCCTTTTCCATGACCTTGCCTTCCGGAGACAGGATATCGCCCTGCGCCGCCTTGCCTTCGATCCAGTAGCCCCACTCGTCGGCCGTCATGAAGTTCTTGGCGGTGTCCATGCAGGCCGAGTAGTAGCCCTGGCGGTTGAGATAGCCACCGACCCAGCCTGATGTGTACCAGTTGATATATTCATAGGCCGCATCGAGCTCTGCGCCCTTGAGGTGCGAGGCGAGGCCGAGGCCGCCGCCCCACGAGCGGTAGCCTTCCTTGAGCGGCTGATATTTGCAGGCGATGCCCTTGGAGCGGACGGCCGCAACGGCCGGCGACCACATGGACTGGATGATGACTTCGCCGGAGGCCATAAGGTTGACGGACTCGTCGAAGCTCTTCCAGAAGGCGCGGAACTGGCCGTCGCCCTTGGCCTTGATCAGGAATTCGATCGTCTTGTCGATCTCTTCCTTGGTCATGTTGCCCTTGTCGGCATATTTGATGTTGCCGAGCGATTCCATGATCATCGCGGCATCCATGATGCCGATCGACGGGATGTTGAGGATCGAGGTCTTGCCCTTGAACTTCGGATCCATGATATCGGCCCAGCTGGTGATATCGCGGCCGACGAGATCGGGACGGATGCCGAGCGTATCGGCATTGTAGATGGTCGGCATCATGGTGAAGAGTTCGGTCTCGCCCTTGGCGAAGGTCTTGGCATCGGCGCTCTCGACATAGCCGACCGTGTGCGGCGCGGTGCCCTGGGCGATGACGCTGTCCGGCTTCAGCTTGCCGTTCTTAAAGAGCGGAACGACCTTGTCGTAATATTTCAGCTTCTTGACGTCCATCGGCTGGATGACGCCGGTCGGATAGACCTTCTTCAGGATCCAGTATTCGATGTCGGCAATATCGTAGCTGTCAGGCTGGGTAACGGCGCGCTGAGCAGCCGCGTCGGAATCGGTCGCCGTCATTTCGAGCGTGATGCCGAGGTCCTTCTTGCACTGTTCGGCGATCGCATTGATGTTCGAAACGCCGGTACCGAACTGGCGAAGCGTGATGTTGGACTGCGCCCAGATCGTCGGGAAGCCGGTGATCAGGCCGGAGCCGGCAGCAGCGCCGATTGCGGCAGCGCCGGTCTTGAGAAGCGAGCGGCGGGAGATACCCGTCTGCGGCTTTGTCGTCTTCGTTTCAGTCGTCATGTCAGTTCCCCTTCTTATGGTGGTGAGGTTCATGCACGGCCGAGGAGGACGGCGTCCTCCAGGGCCCAACTCAGAGACACCGCATCGCCGACCGATACGGGTTTGGCGAAATAATCGCCGTCGCTCGCGATGACAGTGAAGTCGTCACTGCCCGCGCCGATGACGGTGAGCTTCACCGTCGCGCCGCGATATTCGATGTTGGAGACGACGCCGCCGAAGCCGAGCGTCTTGTCGTTCGCCGCCTCGAGGCGGACGCGGTCGGTGCGCACGCCGATATCGACCGGCTCACCGGCCAGCTTGCCGTTCCCGCGCACCGAGAAGGTCTGCCCCTCGGGCGCTTCCAGCACGAGCATGTCGTCCCTGACCGAAACGACGCGGCCGGAGAGCACGTTATGATCGCCCATGAAGCGGGCGACGAAAGCGGTTGCCGGGCGTTCGAAGACCTGGCGCGGCGAAGCCGCCTGCTCGATCTTGCCGTCGTTCATGATGACGATCAGGTCGGCGAGCGCCATCGCCTCTTCCTGGCTGTGCGTCACATGCACGAAAGTGATGCCAAGCGACTTCTGCAGCTTCTTGAGCTCGGCGCGCATGCGGATCTTCAGGAACGGATCGAGCGCCGACAGCGGCTCGTCGAGCAGCAGCGCTTCGGGGTCGGTGATCAGCGCGCGCGCCAGCGCCACGCGCTGCTGCTGGCCACCGGAAAGCTGTGCCGGGCGACGGGACGCATAGACGTCCATCTGCATCAGCTTCAGCATCTCGAGCGCCTTGGCGCGGCGCTCGTCCTTCTCCACACCCTTCATCTTCAACGAGAAGGCGACGTTGTCGACGAGGTCGAGATGCGGGAAGAGCGCATAGGACTGGAACATCATCGCCGTGCCGCGCTTGGCCGGCGGAAAGTCGGTAACGACCGTGTTGCCGAGACGAACGTCGCCCGATGAGATCGTCTCGTGGCCGGCGATCATCCGCAGCGTCGAGGTCTTGCCGCAGCCCGACGGGCCTAGGAAGCAGCAGTATGACCCTGCCGGGATCTTGAGGCTGATGGCATGGACCGCTGTCGTGGAGCCATAGACCTTGGAAACGGATGCAATATCGATCTCTGCCGCTTTCGACATCATGTCTTCCCCTGTTCGAGTAAGACAATGCATCTGCCGTGCCAGTTTCTATTGCACTGCGTCAAAGCCCTAGAATTCAATGGGAATCGGCGCCAGACCGGCAGAAGCCCAATTTAGAGGCGGCGAAAATTCTGCACAGGAAATAGGCTTTCGTCTGCAATTTGCGCAAAGGATCGTATACAATTTGAGCGCCATTTTGCGCGCAAAATTCGTTTAACTTTGACCCGAAGCTGGCTATCATTGCGGTTGCAATCAGGTGCCTTTTCCATGACCCCATCAGCCACCGCGCTTTCGCAGGCGGACGATTCAGCCGATAGCAGCACGCAGCAGATCCGCGACGCCATCCGCGAAGCGATCGTCGAGCGGCGGCTTGCGCCGGGCACGAAGCTTTCGGAAGCCGATGTCGGCAATCTCTTCAGTGTCAGCCGCACGCTGGCGCGGGCCGCCCTGCAGGCACTCTCCTATGAAGGGCTGGTCAATGTCGAGAAGAACCGCGGCGCCTTCGTCGCCTACCCCTCTCCTGATGAAGCACGCCAGATCTTTGCCGCGAGGCGGCTGGTCGAACCCGGCATTCTGCGCGAGGCAGCCGGCAGGATCACCCCGTCGCAGATCCAGCACCTGAAACAGCTGCTGCAGGAAGAGGGCCGGCTGATCGGCGAGAGAGGCCAGACGGCGCGGCGCGCCGAAATCAAGGCATCCGGCGACTTTCACCTGACGCTGGCATCGATCTCGGGCAATGCCATCATGCAGCGCTTCATGGAGGAGCTGGTTGCCCGCTCCTCGCTGGTCATTGCCCTCTACGGCCAGTCCGCCGTTTCGAGCTGCGGCCATTCCGAACATGGCGATATCGTCACCGCCATCGAGACCAACGATCTCGACCGCGCCTGCCATCTGATGGTGCATCACATCTCCCATATCGAAGCCGATCTCGACCTTCGCGAGCGCAAGGGCTTCGGCCTCAAGGAAGCCTTCTCGATCTGAGACGCAGCACGCCTGACGGGCAAATCTCTGCTTTTCTTCCAGAATTCCCGCTCTAGTTCCAAAAAAGGGAGCCTGAGCGGCTGACATTCAAGGAGGAGTTCATGAGCGGTGTGCCGTTGGAAACCTTGCCGGAGCAGCCGGAGCTGAAGCGGGTGATGGGGCCGGGACTGCTGCTCCTCTTCATCGTCGGCGACATCCTCGGCACCGGCATCTACGCGCTGACCGGACAGGTCGCGGCCGAAGTCGGCGGCGCCGTCTGGCTTCCTTTCCTGATCGCCTTCGTCGTCGCTCTGCTGACGGCGCTCAGCTATCTTGAGCTGGTCACCAAATATCCGCGTGCGGCGGGAGCTGCGCTCTACACGCACAAGGCTTTCGGCATCCACTTCCTGACTTTCCTAGTTGCCTTTGCCGTCATGTCCTCGGGCATCACCTCGGCCTCGACGGCATCGCGCGCCTTCGCCGCCAACTTCTCGGAAGCCTTCGGTTTCGATTTCGGCGATTACGGCGTGACCTTCATCGCCGTTGCCTTCATCGCCCTGGTCGCCGCCGTCAACTTCCGCGGGGTGGGCGAGAGCGTGAAGCTTAACGTGCTCCTGACCGTCGTCGAACTGACGGGACTGCTGATCATCATCTGCATCGGCTTCTGGGCGATCGCGGGCGGCGAAGGCGATGTGTCGCGCGCCTGGACCTTCCAGCCGAGCAGCGAGCACGGCGTGTTCTGGTCGGTGATCGCGGCAACGACGCTCGCCTTCTTTGCGATGGTCGGCTTCGAGGATTCGGTCAACATGGCCGAGGAGTGCAAGCAGCCAAGCCGGATCTTTCCTAAGGTGCTATTGGGTGGCCTCTTCATCACCGGCGTCATCTATGTGCTCGTCGCCATCTCGGCAATCACGCTGGTGCCGGCCGCCGAACTCGGCGAAGGCGAGACGCCGCTTCTGAAGGTCGTGCAGGCTGGAGCGCCGAATTTCCCGATCGGCGTCTTCGGCATCATCACCATGTTTGCGGTCGCCAATTCGGCGCTGATCAATATGATGATGGCAAGCCGGCTGATCTACGGCATGAGCCGCGAGCAGGTGCTGCCCGAAGTGCTCGGCAAGGTGCATGCCGGCCGCAAGACGCCCTACATAGCGATCGGCTTCACCTCGCTGCTTGCCGTCGGGCTGATCCTGTTTGCCGGTGGCGTACCCGCGCTTGGCGGCACGACGGCGCTGCTCCTGCTCGGCGTTTTCGCCGTCGTCAACATCGCCGTCCTCGTGCTGCGCAAGGACAAGGTCGATCACCCGCATTTCCGCACCCCGACCATCGTACCGATCCTCGGTGCCGCGACCTGCCTTTTCCTGGTCGGCCCATGGACCGGGCGCGATCCCGTTCAGTACGCCATCGCTGCGGTCCTGATCGGCATTGGCGTCGTCCTCTGGTTCGCGACGATCGGCTTCATGCGAAGCGCGAACCAGAGTGCTTAGTGCGAAGACTGCTGCTTGGCGCGGGCAACGATCTGCGTCGGGTTGACGAACTGCAGCGCGATGATGAGCCAGAAGAGCGTCGTGATCATGTAGATCACCGCCATCGCATCGATCGACTGCGCGGCGCGCACGCCCGAGGCGAAGACCGCGTAATAGAGCGACACGACAAGCGTCTGCGTCGTCGGCCCGGCGATCAGGAAGGTCAGCTCGAACATGGCGATCGTGCGCACCAGCACGAGCAGCAGCGCCGCCAGCATGCCGGGCAGAAGCAGCGGCAGCAGGATGCGGATGAACAGGCTCGTCGTTCCCGCGCCGAAGACGCGCGCCGCCGCCTCGATGCGCGGATCGATCTGCTCGATGAATGGGATCATCACCAGCACGACGAAGGGGAAGGACGGCACGAGATTGATCAGCACCACGCCCCAGAAGGTGCCGCCCAGACCGAGCTGGTAGAGCACGGTGGCGAGCGGAATGCCGTAGGTCAGCGGCGGGATCAAAAGCGGCAGCAGGAAGAGCAGCACGATCAGCTTCTTGCCGGCAAAATCCCGGCGCGCCAGCGCATAGGCCGTCATGACGCCAAGCAGACCGGAGATCAGCGTGACGGTGAAGACGATCTGGAAGGTGACGAGCACGACGCTCGACAGCTGGAATTCCTTCCAGGCGCTGAAATACCAGCGCGTGGTCCAGCCGGCCGGCAGCCATGTGCCGAGCCAGCGCGTCGAGAAGGAATTGATGATGACAACGGCGATGACGGCAAGCAGGTTGAGGATGAAGAGCGCGGCAACGGCCCAGACGGCAAAGCGCCAGATTTTCGATGTCAGTCCCTGGTCACGGATCATGGCTCAGCCTTTCGTGCCGCCGGCAGGGCCGCGATAGAAGAAGGAACGGCAACCCAGCACGGCCACCACGACGACGAGTTCGACAGCGCCCATGATGAGCGCGATCGCCGAACCCAGCGAATGATCATATTGCTCGAAGGCCGCCTGATAGGCCGCGATCGAGATGACGCGCGTCGGCCCCGCCGGCGCGCCGAGCAGCACCGCGGATGGAAAGACCGCGAAGGCCTGCACGAAGGCGAGGCAGAAGGTGACGGCAAGGCCGGGCACCAGCAGCGGCAGGAAGACCCGGAAGAACCGCTGACGCGGGCTGGCGCCGAGCGTCGCCGCCGCCTGTTCGATCGCCGGATCGATGCCGGTGATATAGGAGAGCGTCAGCAGGAAGGCGAAGGGAAAGCCGGTGATCAGCAGCGAGGCGAAGACGCCCCAGTAATTGTTGGTGAGCTTGACCGGATCGCTGAAGATACCGAGCGCCAGCAGCGTGTGATTGAACCAGCCGCGCGGACCGAGGAACGTCAGGAGACCATCAGCAACGAAAACCGTTCCGAGCGTGATCGGCAGCACCAGGATCGTCGTCAGCAACCGCTGGCGCCGCATGAGGCGGACGCGAAACGCAATCGGCACGGCGAGCGCCAGGTTGACGATGGTGACGGGCAGCGCCAGCCACATGGTCGCGCCGATCGTGTTGTACTGGAACGGGTCGGTGAAGAACTTGACGTAATTCGCATACCACGCCCCACCATCCTTCGGCGTCAGGGAATCGACGACGCCGTAGATGAACGGATAGACGAACAGCGCGATCATGAAGATCAGGCCGGGCAGGACCAGCAAGGTCGTGCCGTCGAGGCCGCGGGCGGCAAGCCGGGTGCGGAGCGACGGCCCGCTCATGCGGGAGTTCCCTTGAAGAGCAGCGCCCGTCCGGCGACCGGCTGCAGCCGCGTCTCGGCGCCGCGCGCCAGCGGGTCATCGGCGCGGAAATAGAGGTCGGATCCGTCCTTGGCCTTGGCCATGCCGAAGAAGGCGCGGCCGCGATATTCCATGCTCGCAACCGTCGCCGGGATGCCATCTGCGGCGCCCGTCGCGACCAGATCTTCCGGGCGAACAGAGAGGACGGCACTGTCGCCGACCTGCAGCGGCGTGCGCATCGTGCCCGTCAACCGCGCACCGGCAGCCTCGATCGTTGCTTCGTCACCGGAGAGCGAAACGACCTTGCCGGGAATGCGGGTTCGGAAGCCCATGAAGTCTGCGACATTCAGATTGACCGGGCGCTGGTAAAGATCCTGCGGCGTGCCGATCTGCTCGATATGGCCCTGGCTCATGACGACGATGCGATCGGCAAGCGACAGCGCCTCGTCCTGGTCATGGGTGACGTAGATAGTGGTCGAGCCGATCTGGTCGTGAATGCCGCGGATTTCGGCGCGCATCTCGAGACGCAGCTTGGCGTCGAGGTTCGACAGCGGCTCGTCCATGAGGACGATCGGCGGGCGGATGACGACGGCACGCGCAATCGCCACGCGCTGCTGCTGGCCGCCGGAGAGCTGACCAGGCAGTTTTTCCGCCTGGCTTTCCAGCCGCACCAGCGCCAGCGCATCATTGATCCGCTTGTCGGCCTCCGGACCCTTGATGCCCTGCATCGCAAGGCCAAAGCCGACATTCTTGCGCACGCTCATATGCGGAAAGAGAGCATAGCTCTGGAAGACCATGCCGAAGCCGCGCTTTTCAGGCTCCAGCTGATCGATGCGGTTGCCGCCGAGACGGATTTCGCCGCCCGAGAGGCCGAGCAGTCCGGCAATACAGTTCAGTGCCGTCGACTTGCCGCAGCCAGACGGGCCGAGCAATGCGATGAACTCGCCGGGCTCGATAGCGAGATCGATACCGTCGAGCGCGTTATAGGCGCCGAACGAGCGACGGATGCCGTCGAGTTCGAGGCGGGCATTGTTGCGCGAAGACGGCGCAGCGTTCTGGACTGGCGCGTTCAATCCAAGCTCCATATGTCAAAAGCAATGAGGGGCGCCGGCTCAGCTGGCCGGCGCCGTTTTTGAGATCAGCCCTTCTTGGCGCCGATCTTTTCGTCCCAGATGCGGAAGGCTTCGACGAGCTGCTTCGGCTCGAGCGGCGTTTCCAGCGGGTTGTTGGCGATCCAGTCGGCATATTCAGGACGGCCGAATTCCTTGATCACGTCCTGACTTTCCTGCGGCGCCATGTCGATCGTCACGTCCTTGACGGCCGGACCCGGATAGAAATAGCCGGCGTCATAAGCGATCGCCTGCTGCTTCGGCTGCAGGATGTAATTCAGAACATCCATCAGTACCGCGACCTTCTCGTCGGAAACGCCCTTCGGAATGACGGCGTAGTGAGCATCGGTGACCCAGTGGAAGCCATCGAGCTTCTGCACCTTGGCTTCGGCCGGAACGATGCCAAGCGCACGCGGGTTGATATCCCAGCCGGTGGTCGTCGCGACGATGTCACGCGTGCCTTCGCCGAGTTCCTTGAACACGACGGCGGTGCCGGTCGGATAGTATTCGATATTCTCGCCGAGAGCAGCCAGATATTCCCAGGTCTTCGACCAGCCCTTTGCCGGATCGCGCGGATCGCTGTCGCCGAGCAGATAGGGGAGGCCCATCAGCAGCGTGCGGCCGGGGCCGGAATTGGCCGGACGGGCGTAGAGGAACTTGTTCTTGTTCTGCTTGGTCCAGTCGAGCAGTTCCTGCGCCGTCTTCGGCGGGGTGGCGACCTTATCCGGCATATATTCGATCAGCGGGCCGGACGGATAATAGGTGACGACGACGCCCTGATCCTTGGCGAGGCCCTGCATCTTGAAGGCCTGCGGCTGCAGGATGCTTTCGAGGTTCGGCAATTCGGATTTGTGGGCGCCGAGATCGATCCAGAGGCCCTGGTCGACACCGGCCGAAAGCGCGTCGGTGCCGGTCAGAACCAGATCGATATCGACCTTGCCGGCGGCCTGCTGCGCCTTGATCTTGCCCGGCAGTTCCGGTGCCGGTGCCTTGGTGAAGGCAAAGCTCGATACCCAATCGGCCTTCTCGGCAGCATAGGCTTCGAACATGCCCTGGGTCAGCGCCAGGTTACCGGCGACGTCGGCGATGGTGATGGTCACCGGGCTTGCCGGCTTCTTCGCCTGCGCAAACAGACGGTTCGGCAGCATGCCGGCAACCGCGACGCCGGCCGCGGTGCTGACGAATGTTCTGCGTGTGATGTTCATGACGGTCTCTCCTCCTCTTGTGCTGTTGTCGGCGAATGAACCCGGACAACCAGCTCTCCCGTGATCTGCCAGGCGAGATCAAAGCGCCGGCTCAACCACCGAAAAGCGGTTGAAAGCCTTGCAAAGCGACCGCTCCTCTTCGGCAAGCCTTGGCAATGGATGAGGATTGATATACTAGTATGCACAACAGAGTCAACGTGCAGGAAATAGCATGCGGCAGGCATCCGGTTCCGAAGCGATCGACTTTCCGCCTATGACGGAAAGACCGGCGAAGCTGCGCCGCGTGACGACTGCCGATGCCATTTTCAACCAGCTCTATGCGGATATCGTCTCGCTGCGCATGCCGCCGGGGATGCCGCTTCAGGAGAAGAAGATCGCCGAGGAATTCGGCGTCAGCCGCACGCCGGTGCGCGAGGCGCTGCTGCGGCTCGCCGAAGGCGGGCTCGTCGATATCTACCCGCAATCGGCGACCGTCGTTTCCCGCGTGCCGGTTTCCGCCATCCCTGAAGCGGTCGTGGTGCGCAAGGCGCTGGAGACGACAACCGTCGAGGCTGCAACCCGAGGCGCGACACCGGCCGATATCCAGCGACTCGACATGATCATCAGCCGGCAGAAATCGCTGGCTTCGCTCGGCGACACCTCCGGTTTCCACGAGGAAGACGAGGCCTTCCATGAGGCGATCACCCGGATTGCCGGCTACCCCGGCATCTGGACGATCCTGAAGACGGTAAAGGTGCAGATCGACCGCGCCCGCCGCCTGACGCTGCCGGCGCTCGGGCGCATGGACAATGTGGTGCGCGAGCATATCGTGATCCGCGACGCGATTGCCGGTCATGACCTGGAGGCCGCCCGCGAGGCGATGCTGCATCACCTCAGCGCCGTCATCCCCGATGTGGCGGAGCTGCGCACCCGCTATCCCGATTATTTCTGCTGATCCCGGCAGAACAGCGAAACAAGAAACAGAAGACAGACGAGGAGGAAACCGATGCGGCAAGGATGGAGATGGTTTGGGCCTGAAGCCCCGGTGACACTGGACGAGGTACGCCAGACCGGCGCGACGAATATCGTCTCCTCGCTGCATCAGGTGCCGATCGGCCGGGCCTGGACGGAAAAGGAAGTCGCCGAGCGCAAATCGATGATCGAGACGACGCCTGAAGGGCGCTCGCCGCTCGTCTGGTCGGTTGTCGAAAGCATCCCGATCCCCGATGCGGTCAAGCGCAAGGGCGGCAAGGCGAAGGCCGAGATCGAAGCCTGGATCGCCAGCATGGAAGCAGTCGCAGCCTGCGATATCCCGATCATCTGCTACAATTTCATGCCCGTCGTCGACTGGACGCGCACCGAGCTCGACTACATCACCCCAACGGGCGCGACCGCCATGCGCTTCGATCACGAGCGCTTCGCCGCCTTCGATCTCTTCGTGCTGCAGCGCCAGAGCGCCGGCAACGATTATTCCGAAGAGGACCAGAAGCGCGCCCGCGAGGTCTTCGACGAGATGAGCGAAGAGGAAGTCGCCGAGATCACCCGCATCATCACCTCGGCCCTGCCGGGCTCGACCACCGAGCCGCTGACAATCCCCGGTTTCCGCGAGGTCCTCTCTGCCTATGCCGGCATCGATGCCGCGAAGCTGCGCCAGCACCTGATCGAGTTCCTGCAGGCTGTCACACCGGCCGCCGAAGCCCGCGGCGTCAAGCTGACGCTGCATCCCGATGATCCGCCGCGCTCGCTCTTCGGCCTGCCGCGCATCGCCTCCAGCGCCGAGGACTACGCCGCGCTCTTTGACGCGGTGCCCTCACCGGCAAACGGCATGTGCTACTGCACCGGCAGCCTCGGCGTGCGCGCCGAAAACGACATGCCTGAAATCGCCCGCCGCTTCGCCTCCCGCATCTATTTCGCCCATCTGCGCGCCACCAAGCGCGAAGGCGACGGGCGCTCCTTCCACGAGAGCGCCCATCTCGAGGGCGATGTCGACATGGTCGCCGTACTCAAGGAACTCGTCGCCGAGGACAACAAGCGCAGCGCCAGCGACCAGATCGTCTTCCGCTCCGACCACGGTCACCGCATGCTCGACGACCTCACCAAGACGGTGACGCCAGGTTACCCCGCAATCGGCCGCATGCGCGGCTTGGCTGAACTCAGGGGCATTCTCTACGCCCTCGGCTCGATCCCGTCGTAAACTAGAAAAGGCGGCATCTCGGATGCCGCCTTTTTCATGAGCGCCCGAGCGGCGCCGCTCACTCTTCTCAAGCGGCAGACTTATCCGCAGCCGTTGCCAGCACCTCTTCGGCCCACTGGTTCAGGCTCTTGCCCGCCAGCTCCGCCGCCCGTGCCGCACGGGCGTGGACATCAGGGTCGACACGGAACATCATCTTGCCGGAATAGGTTTTCTGCGGCTCCTTGCCGAGCTTCCGGCAGGTTTCGATATAATCGTCGACTGCTTCGTGAAAGGCCGTCTTCAGGCCTTCGACCGTATCCGCATGAAAGCCGATGACATCGGAAATGGCGGCGATATTGCCGAAGAAGATCTCGTCTTCAGCGTCGAACTCAATCCGCGCTGCATATCCGTTGTAATTCATGACATTCATGGCTCAACTCCCAATGACTGCAGGAAGCGCCGGGCATCCTTGACCTGGTAGCGCTTGGCTTCCTTCTGCGGATGCGGCCGATGAAAAAAGGCCAATTTGCCGTCCTTCTCGAACCTCACGCGCGAGCCGTTTCCTTCGACGATGGCGCAGCCGACGGCGAGGAGCAGGCTTTCAATATCGTCCCAGGCGATCGAGCCGGAGACCGGATCGTGGAAGACTACCTGCAATGTCTGTCGATGCCGCCCGTTCATCAGCAATAAAGGTAAGCGATGCTAGCATTTTTTGCAAGCATCACCGCTTCGGCACCGCCTTTAGATAGGCGGCGATTGCCTCGATATCGCTCTTCGGCAGGTGGGCGATGTTTTGCTGGACTTCGGTCATCGAGCCGCCGGCCGAGTCGAAATCCGGGGTGAAGCCGGTTTCGAGGTAGTTGGCGATATCGGCTTCGCTCCAGTTGCCGACATCCTGGCCGCCGGGAGTGATATTGGGGATGCGTCCTTCGCCTTCCGGGTTCGGCGCGCCTGCGAGCCACATGTCGGACTTAAAGCCGCCCAGCGCATCGCGCGGGGTATGGCATTCGCCGCAATGGCCGGGACCTTCGACCAGATACTGGCCGCGCTTCAGCTTGTCGTCGGCGTTCGCCAGCACGACGCGCGGCTGGTCGTTGAAATAGAGGAACTTCCAGCCGCCAAGCGCCAGGCGGATATTATAGGGGAACGGCAGCTCATGCGGCGGGGCGACATTGGTGCTCTTCGGCAGCGTCTTGATGTAACCGAAGAGGTCGTTGACGCCCTTGTCGCTGAGGCGCGCATAGGAGCCGTAGGGGAAGGACGGGTAGAGATGCTGACCCTGCGGGCCGACGCCGCGCTTCATGGCATTGCCGAATTGCGCCAGCGTCCAGGTGCCGATGCCGGCCGTCTCGTCGGGCGAGATATTCGGGACATGGAAGGTGCCGAAGGGGCTCTTCAGCGCCAGACCGCCGGAGAGCGTCAACTTCGCATCGCCCTGCGAACCAGGCGCCGCATGACAGCTGACGCAGCCGCCCGCCCAGAACACCATCTCGCCGTTCTTCACATCGGGCGCGCCGAGATCGGCCCAGTGGCTTTCGGGCAGCGGATTGGGCGCGGTGATGAAATAGAAGGCCGCGCCGCCGATGATGACGACGCCGATCAGACAGAGCACGAAGCGGATGAACCTGCGGACCATCGGCCGCTACCCCCATGTTTTTTACCAGATATCCCGGCTGAACATAAACCGGTCCGCACCCGCGGCAAGGCAGGAGCGGACCGAAAGCTTTAAGGATGGGGAAGACCTACCGCTATTCCTTGATGCGGTAGGCCTGATGACAGCCGCCGCAATTGGCGCCGAGCGTCTTCAGCGCGCCGCCGACACCGGCCTGATCTGCCGGAAGCTGGGCAAGAATGGTGTCTGCGTCAGCGCTCAGCTTGTCTGCCCGCGCCTTGAAGTCCGCCATGTTTTCCCAGATCTTCGGGCTGGCTTCCTTGTCGCCCTGCTCGGTGCCCGGCTTGAACTGGTCCGGGAAGGCCTTGGCGGTTTCCGAAATGGTTGTGAGCGCGGCCTTGACGGCCTCGGCATCGTAGGGCTTTTCGCCCTTGGCGATCGCCGTCATGGCTCCGACCGAACCGCCGATCTTCTTCATCATGGCTTCACGCGCTTCATGCGTGCCGTCCTGCGCGAAGACCGCCGTGGCCGCCATTCCGGCAACCATGACAGCTGCCGCTATCGCTTTGAACTTCATAGTGTCGACTCCTCTTGGATACCGAGGGCTTAGAATCCCGGCGGCTCTTATTCGCGGCCGCATGATGGCAAATTTATGCGAGCCGCGAAGTAACAAGTGGGTGATATGACAGGGATTTCAAATTGGTAGGGTGCTAGCGAGAACAGGCGAGGTTCGTGCCCGCAGCCCCCTCACCCTGCCCTCTCCCCGCTGGGGAGAGGGGAACTTGGCGGGCCAGGCACCCTCGACATTCCCTTCTCCCCAGCGGGGAGAAGGTGCCCGAAGGGCGGATGAGGGGGCCACTGGCGCAAAGTTTCCTTATGCCGCCCGGAACTCGATCGCCCCGTTGTTCACGAAGCAGGTCTTGTCGAACAGGCCAAGGTCCAGCGGGTTCGGCAGCCTGACGTCGCCAATATCAGGGCAAGGCTTCAGTGCCGGATCATAAGACCGGTCGATCTGCGAGATGAAGACGATGACGATGCCCCTTTCCCGCGCGAAGGCTTTCAGGGCGCGGACCTGGGTCATCAGATCAGGATTGTCGCGCTTTTGGTCGAGGATCTGCAGATAATCGATCACGGCGAGCGTGCCGCGCGGCGCGTATGCAAGGCGGGCGGCGATATAATCGGCGCTGATCGCGTCGGACGTATCGAACTCGAACAGGTCCCGGAAGCGCTCGATATCCGCGCCGATCGCGGCGAAGCGATCGAGAACGTCCCGACCGGTATATTCGAGCGTGAAGAAGGCGCTGCGATTGCCGGATTTCATCGCCTCGACGGCGAGCTCCAGGCTCATCAGCGTCTTTCCGTGGCCGGGGCGCGCGCCAAGAAGCACGAGATCACCGGGGTCAAGACGCGCGAAAAGCGCGCTGCCGGGCAAGACTTCGGTCATCCTGGCGGAGAGCAGGCTCCAGCCGCCGAAGCCTTCACCGGCGGCGATCCGGTCAAGCGCTTCATGAAGCGGGATTTTCTCTTGACGGGAAAGCAGTCTTGCCTTGCGTTTCAGGCGATAGACAGGTGCAGACAGTTTCATCAAAACCTCCTGATGCGAGCAAATGCTGCATTCCCTCCTTATGCGTCATGCCCGAACAGTGGGTTCGATGGTCAGATGCCCTGCATGATCGATACTTTCCCGATGGAGGGGGGAGGCACGGGCGGCGCCAGAATCAGATGATAGCTCAATTGCCGCCCGCCGAGAATGACACTTCCGTTTGCCATCCATGCCAGGCCGTCAGCACCGCAACCAAGATCAGCAGCGCACCGGCGACACGGCCGATCAGGATCGTCGCGGCGGGGTTGACGATCAGCAGCGTGCGGCTGCGGTCGGCCGTGAAGGCGACGGCGCCGTAGATGGCGAACTGGGTGGCGAGCGTCATGGCGCCCATGATGACGCCCTGCATCCAGATCGGCCCATAGGCGGGTTTCAAGAATTGCGGATAGACCGCCAGCATGAAGAGATAGGCCTTGGGATTGATGAGGCAGGTGATGGCGCCCTGGCGGAATGCGCGCCAGTCGGTGCGCACGGCGCCGTCGCCGACGGTTTCCACCCGGATCGAAGAGCGGATCAGCGTGAAGCCGATCCAGACCATGTAAGCGGCGCCGATGAAGAGCAGCGGCGCGAAGAGCGAGGGCAGCAGGCTGGCGAGAATGCCGACGCCGATCGCCCCGTAGAGCGAATGCACCGCCCCGCCCGCCATGATGCCCGCCGTCGCCGCCATGCCGCGGCCCCTGCCCCCGGTCAGCGCATTGGCGAGAACGAAGAGCATATCCATGCCGGGAACGATGATGATGCCGAAAAGAAGGGTGAAGTAGAGCCAGAGGTTTTCGCTGTATGTCATGTCAGTTGCCCATTCGATGTCAGGCGGCGCATTCCTGTTCTCCGCCTTTGATTTCAATCCGATAGGTGGGTGCTATACGCGTGGGCAACTGACAGTGTATTGTCAGGAGCGTTTCAACGGGCGGGCAAAATGCGCAAGGCATCGCGGCTTTTCGAGATCATCCAGATTCTGCGGCTTTCGAAGAAGCCGATGACGGCGCAGGCGATGGCCGACCGTCTGGAAGTGACGGTGCGCTCGATCTACCGCGATATCGCCGCGCTGCAGGCGATGCGCGTGCCGATCGAGGGCGGGCGCGGCATCGGCTATATCATGCGGCCCGGCTTCGACCTGCCGCCGCTGATGTTCTCGATCGAGGAGACCGAGGCGATCGTCTTGTCGCTGGCGCTGCTTGAGCGGACCGGCGACGAGGAACTGAAGCAGGCGGCGCGGCGGGTGAACCAGAAGATCGCGGGCGCGGTTCCGGCACCGCTGCGCCAGGCGATGGAAAGCAAGGCGCTCTATGCCTGGGGCACGGTGGCGCCGCCACCCGCAAGCTTCGATCTCGGGCTGGCGCGCCGGGCGATCCGCGACGAGCAGAAACTGGTGCTCGACTATCGCGACGAACTCGGCCGCGCCACCGAACGCGTCATCCGGCCGATCGCGCTGATCTACTATTCGCACTATGCCAATCTGGTCGGCTGGTGCGAGCTGCGCCAGGCGATCCGCAATTTCCGCAGCGACCGCATCGCCCATTGCGAGGCCGGCGACGCCTTCTTCCGTGGCGATGGCGACAGGCTGCGCGCCGACTGGATGAGCGGCTGGGCCAATCCTCCGGCCTGACATCGAGCGATCTTCGCCCTATGTTGCGCTTATCCCCGAGGAATCAGCATGGGAGTGGAGGAATGCGCAAGGCAATCGTCGTCTGGGGCGGATGGAAGGGCCACGAGCCGGAGGAATGCGCCGCAGTTGTCGGCGACATGCTGCGCCGGGAGGGTTTTTCGACCGAAGTGACCGGCGATCTCGGCATTTTCGGCTCGCCTGACATCGCCAGAGCCGACCTGCTGGTGCCGATCATCACCGGCGAGAAGCTGGAAAAGGCACATGCCGATGCACTGGTCGAGGCGGTGCGCGGCGGGCTGGGGCTCGGCGGCCCGCATGGGGCGCTGGCAACCTCCTTCAAGGAAAGCGCGCCCTTCCGCTACGTCTCCGGCGTCACCTGGGTTTCGCATCCCGGCAACATCATCGATTTCCGCGTCAATATCACCAGGCAGAGTGATCCCCTCGTCTCCGGCATTCCGGATTTCGATTACCGCTCGGAGCAATATTACCTGCATTACGACCCGACCGTCGAAGTGCTGGCGACGACGACCTTTTCCGGCGAATACGACGAAGCGGCGCGCAATGTCGTGATGCCCGTCGTCTTCAAGCGCCATTTCGGCAGCGGCCGGGTGTTCTACTCCGCACTCGGCCATGTGGCGGCCGAATACGAGCATCCGCATATGCGCGAGATCCTGCGCCGCGGCCTCTTGTGGGCAGCGCGCGGCTGAGCTGCAAATCCGATCTATGCAAGTTTTTGGACGTGAGCTAGTATGAGACCATATTGCTAGCCCGGGTGTAATGAATGCGTGTCAGGCATTTGGTAAGGCAGGCAAAAACTATTACGAGCGATACTACATGGCGGGATGATCCGCTTCCGCCACGACATTCTGGTATCTATCGTAAGACACGACCCGCAAAGCCAAATTGGAAATGGCGAAGCGCACAAGCGCACTGTGGCAATGACGAGTACATTCTCCTCTGCGAAGTTAACGAGGAGACAGACAATTGGCGCGCATGGCTGATACTCAAACTGAATGATCAAGGATCTATCGTTGCGCGATACGAATATCATGGAAGCCATCCAGGCATTCATGTTCACGCAGACTGTATCCGCGGTGGGATCGAAACCGGCCCATCGAGTATTAATGTCACCTTACGAATTCCGGCTGTAAACTCGGATCGGATGAGGCCGCCGCCAAGCCGTCGAGATCTGTTCTGGGGTATCGCGAGGAGATATTTCAGAATGGATTACGCAGTAGGATCGCTAATATGACCGACATCAGCGCCGTTGAAAGCTCGCTCCATCGCTCCTTCAGCGATGCCGTTTCAGTGCGCGCGGTTCCCGTTGGCCTCGCAGTGAACTCCCCCTTCTTTGATGAAAGCGGAGACCATATTTCGTTTTATGTCCGAGATGTGGAGGACGGAGTCATACTTGAAGACGGCGGCGATTTCTTGCCTCATCTTGTGGCATCGGGCATCGACATCGAAGTTGGCCAACGCCGCCAACTGCTTGATGGAATACTTTCGGAATCTGGCGCCTACTGGGATAAAGAGACTTTTGAGATACGCTCGCACCCGATTTCAAACGAGAAAATTGGGCCAGCAAGTGTGCGCTTTCTATCTGCGTTGCTGCGTGTCAGAACCTTGGAATCGCTAACCAAAGAGACAATTCGGTCTACGTTCAAGGACGATGCAACATCCGCAATCGAGAGTTCGCTTTCTGATTTTTTCAGTATTCAGGAGCGCGCCGCGTTGAGCAATGACCTAGCGGAATTTCCCGCTGACATTGTCCTGACGCCGAGAGCCGCCGGAATGCGAAAGATCGGTCTCTTTCTCGTAAACAGCTCAACTCAGCTTCTGGAGGCAGAGCTCCTTCATACGGAGATTGAAAGACATAGCCATTATAGCAATTTGAGAGCGGTCGCTTTAATCGAGGATATGAAGAAGCTGCAGATTGTCGGTGAGCGCCGCTATCAAAGGGCCATAAATCGTGGCCTGGAGGCACGTTTCTTCCGAGGTGACGAGATGCAGGCCGTCTCAAGCCTCAGGAAGCTTGCCGCCTAACGATCTAGGCGGCGCGCGGCTGAGCTGCCGCACGCCTTCCTTTTTCAGAGGTTGGCGCCGCCGGAGACTTCGATGCGCTGGCCGTTGACCCAGCGGTTTTCGGCGGAGAGCAGCGAGGCGATCACCGGGCCGAGATCTTCGGCGAGACCCGGGCGGCCGAGCGCCGTCTGGTCGGAGACCATCTTGTTGTAGACGGGGTTGTCGCGCACGATGCCACCGCTGAAATCGGTCTGGACGGCGCCAGGCGCCACCGTGTTGGCGGTGATGCCGCGCGGGCCGAGCTCCTTGGCAAGGTAGCGGGTGAAGACCTCGATCGCGCCCTTCACCGAGGCATAGGCGGAAATGCCGGGCACGGTGAAGCGGGCAAGACCGCTGGAGATGTTGATGATGCGGCCGCCGTCGTTGATCAGAGGCAGCAGCTTCTGCGTCAGGAAATAGACGCCCTTGAAGTGGACATTAACGAGCTCGTCGAAGGCCTCTTCCGTCGTCTCTGATATCGGCGCGTGATAGCTGTTGCCGGCATTGTTGACGAGGTAGTCGAAGCGATCGGCGTTAAGCGCCCGCAGCGCCTCTTTCACCTTGCCGACGAAGGCGTCGAAATCGGCGATA